>Ga0180012_1000063_pt1 | contig 54477 bp, 59 predicted proteins | sample KR11_S2_MetaG_FD_122243 | JGI IMG/M metagenome (GOLD analysis project Ga0180012, IMG submission 122243) | Groundwater microbial communities from the Olkiluoto Island deep subsurface site, Finland - KR11_S2_MetaG | ecosystem: Environmental > Aquatic > Deep subsurface > Groundwater | place...
ATACCCGCGAACGCTGGCTCTACACCGCGGTGACCCGGGCGGCGGAGACGCTCACCATCGTGCGGTGAGCGCCTGCCGCGGACAAGTCACTGCTTGAGTGCGGTGAGGGTCATGACCACGTCGCGCTCGCCCTTGCCTGACGCGGTGGCGATATCGACCAGCGACTTGCCGGTTTCGGCCGCGGTGAAGCCCTTTTCCTTCAAGACGGCGATGAAGGCCTCTTCGGTCTGGTTGTAGAGCGGGGCGACCTGGGCGGGCGTTCCGTTGGCGACAAGTTCGATCATGGCGACCTGGGGGGACACGGACGTGGTGCCGGTCAGGGCCGGCCAAGCCATGGCAAGGCCTGCGGCGAGCGACAGGCCGAGCGCAATGGCCATAGGCGGACGCTTGAAATACATCAGGAACGGCCGCCAGTTCTTCCAGACATGCAGGACGAAGGGCAGGATGAGCACCATGCTCAGCCATTCGTGCATTTCGCGGAACGCGGAGGTGCCGAAATGGAAGAACAGGGCGATGCCGGAGATGAGCGAGACGAGGAAGAGGCCGGTAATCGAGGGCGTGGCATAGCGGGAGAAAAAGCTGGGCATGGGGAGGACCATCTGTCTGTTGATGTCATCCAACCGCTAGTGCCGTCCGGGCCGCTTGTCGCGTTAAATCTCTGTCATCTTTGACGAATTTCAATTGAACATCACGATGCGACGATTCCGAGCAGCACCGCCTTGGCGACCGCCTGGAAACGGTTGTGCGCCTCGAGCTTGGTGATGATCGTCGCCTCCAGCGCGGCGATCTCCGAACTGGTGAGCGAGAGCGCGCGGGCAACGCGCAAGGGGGCATAGCCTTCCGCCATCAGTTCGAGGCAGCGGCGTTCGAGATCGGTCAGGGGAATGGTCTTGCGCAGCGCACCGCGCTCTGACTGTCCGTCCAGCGTGTCGTGCGACAGAAGCGAGCTCAGCTGCTGCAGTTGGCGGTGAATGGTCGAGAGGCCGGCGGTCAGTTCGCGCTTGCGGGCGACCAGGGCTTCTTCGAAAAGACCGTCGGCGTCCTCGCGCGAGCGCGCCGATTTCAGCGTCTCCATCAGGTCCTGGATCACGGCGACCGGCATGCCGACTCCGCGGCAGGCGGTGATCAGCGCCATGCGGGCGATGTCGGCGCGGCTGTAGACGCGCATCAGGCCGATGCGCCGGGCCTTGATCAGGCCCTTTTCCTCGTAGAAATGCAGGGTACGGTGGGTGACGCCGAACAGTTCCGCCATGTCGGCAATGGCGACCGGCTCGGCCGGCAGGTCGCGGGGCAGGGGGATGTCGGGCAGAAATTCGGCGTCGTTCGTGACGCCGTCTGACCGTTTGCCTTCGCTCTGCAGAATTTTCGATCCGTCCGCCATGACCTCCCCCGCGTCCAGCGTTGCATCAAGTCTGCGAATTTTCCGCTCCGTCCCAGGCGGCCATCGGCCGAGCGCATCCGCGCGCCGATCTCGTCAACCTATTTCAGGTTGCGCTGCAATAGATAGCAAAAACTAGATTAGGCGGCTTGATCGGGTTTGGCAAATCAGCGGCACTGCGCCGACCATCGGTCAGGACCGGCGGGTTGTCAGGGCAAGCAGGTCGGACAGTTCGGTGATGAAGGCCGGCAGGCGGTGGGGGTAGGCGAGGCGCTGCTGGTGGCGGCTGGCTTCGAGATACGCGTCATGCGAGTTCTCGAGTTTGTACTGGTAGGTAGCCTCCAGGCAGTCCATCAGCGCGGAGGAGAGGCGGTGGCGGCGGCAGAAGCCGTATACCTCGCCGCACAGCGTCATCGTCTCGGCGGCGAAGAGATTGGCGAAGGCGGCAATCCGGCGGCTGTCGATGGTTTCGCCGGCCGCGCGGGCCTGGCGGGCGATGACGTCGCCGGTCGCGATGTGCGTGAGGCGGGCGGCCAGAGGGCCGCCGGCGCAGGTTGAATCCAGGTGCAGCAGGAAGTCGAGGTCGTCCGCGTTTGCTGGTGTGGATGCATGCTGGGGCGCCAGTTTCAGGCCAAAGAGCCTTGCCTCGGAGATCCGCATGGCGCTGTCGAAGGTCTTGGCCCGCCAGTCGCTGCCGGGGGCAATGATGATGAAGATCTGCGGAAGGGCGTGCAGGTGCCGGTCTGGGGCAGGGGCCGGCCGATGGGCTGCGCCCGTTTCGCCGCCCGCCTCCCTGTCGATGCGGATTGGATCGCCGCCGTTCTTTTCGGCCGCGACGAGATAGGGGAAGACGGCGTCGAGCGTGCGGCGCGATTCCGGTCCCCATTCGTAGACCGGGACATAGCCGCCGAGCGGGATGCGGATGCGCACCGGGTCGTGGCGGCCCTCGTCGGCGTAGTAGAGGTTGATCAGCCGGCGCAGTTTGCCGGCCTGCACCCGCACCAGCGCGTCGACGCCCGGATCGAGCGCGCCGTCGCGGCTGAACACGTCCATGCCGATCGTGTAGCCCTTCAACTGATGGGCAAGGCCGAGCTGTTCGTGCTCGACGACGAATTTGAGAAAGGTCCGCAACCTCTCGGACCGCGCGAAGGTCTGGCTCGACAGGATTGCCGCGAGCGCCAGACTGATCCTTTCTCCGTCGATACGCCGAACCTGGGTCATTGGGTCTCCGTCCGGGTTTTCCGCCGCCCCGCCGCGCCGACCGCCTTGGCAGGTGCCGCGAGGTGCAATCCGTTCTGGGTGAAACTGTTGCGCTGCAACTTAGCGAGTGTGACGGATGGCACAAAGCAAAACTTGAGAATCGCAGTCGCAATGGGCCGTCAATACCGGAATTAGGGGGGATTTCCGAGCCTAAGGAGGCGATCGGGCACATCCATCAGTATCGTCAATGGGATCATGTGTGATTCTCGTTGGCCTTCCCTTGCGTGATCGCCTAAATGAAGTCCGGACGATTGCCACCCTTCATGGATACCGCCGAATGCCCGCAAAGCTCTCCGTAAACCTGAATGCCATCGCCATGCTGCGCAACCGCCGCGATCTGCCGTGGCCGGATGTCGCCCATCTCGGCCGCATCGCGCTTCAAGCCGGCGCAAGCGGCCTGACGGTTCATCCGCGGCCGGACCAGCGGCATATCCGCTTCACCGACCTGCCCGTGCTCAGGGCTTTGATCGACGACGCGTTCCCGCAGGCCGAGTTCAATATCGAGGGCTATCCGACGGAGGACTTCCTGGCGCTGTGCGAGGCGACCGAGCCGGAGCAGGTGACGCTGGTGCCGGACGATCCGAGCCAGGCCACCTCGGACCATGGCTGGGACTTCGCCAAACACAAGTCGTTCCTCAGCGACGTCGTCGCGCGGCTGAAGGGCAGGGGCATGCGGGTTTCGCTGTTTGCCGACGGTGACGGCAATGCCGAGGCGGTGAGCCAAGCGCGCGAGACGGGTGCCGATCGGATCGAGCTCTACACCGGGCCTTACGGCGGTTGCTATGACAATCAGGACAAGGCCGCCCAAGAGATCGACCTGCTCGGCCGCACTGCCGATGCGGCGCTTTCGGTCGGTCTCGGCGTGAATGCCGGCCACGACCTGACGGTCGCCAATCTTCCGGCCTTGATCAAACGCATTCCGAAACTGGCCGAAGTGTCGATCGGCCATGGGCTGACGGCCGATGCGCTGGAATTCGGCATGGCGGAAACGGTGCGCCGTTTCCGCCATGCCTGCGGCCAGAAGATCTGACGGCGAGCGGCGGCTCCGTCCGTCGGATCGTCCGGCCCGGGGGGCTCGTCAGCCGAGCGCGGCCTTGTTGGCCTCAAGGAAGGCCTTCAGCGACATGCGCTTGACGCCCGACAGGGTCTCGGCGTCGGCTGTCGCCATGGCGATCTTGCCTTCGCGCGTGTTGGCGTCGAAGGACACGATCGTCGGGATGAAGGGCGCGGGCACGCCGGCGGCGGCCATGCCCTCGGACAGCTGGGCATCGGTCAAGTTGACGACGGCGAGCGGCTTGCCGGTCACTTCGCGCACCACGGCGGCGATCTCTTCGGTCGTATAGGCCTTCTCGCCCGTCAGCGTGTAGATCGCGTTGCCATCTGCTGGCTTGGCCAAACCTGCGGCGATGGCGCGGGCGATGTCTTCGCGGGCGATATGGGCGATCCGGCCTTCACCGGCCGAGGTATACCACTGGCCGCTGGCAAGCGCCTGCGGCAGGCTCATGAACAGGTTCTCCATGTACCAGCCGTTGCGGAAGATGGTGTAGGCGAGGCCGGAGGCCTTGATCGCCTGTTCCGTGCCGAGATGATCGCCCCTGAAGGTGACTTCCGAGTCTTCCGGCTGCGGCATCGAGGTGTAGAAGACGCGGCCGACGCCCCCGACCTTGGCGGCTGCTACGGCGGCGCTGTGCTGCGCCAGGCGCTTGCCCGGAGCGCCGAGCTCGTCTGTGGAGACGATCAGCAGCCGGTCTATGTCGGAGAAGGCGGCTTCGAGCGAGGCCTTGTCGTCGAAATCGACGCGGCGCGTGCCGACGCCTTGCGCTGCCAGATCGGCAAGCTTGGCGGTGTCGCGGCTGCCGGCGACGATATCGGCGGGGCTGACGTTCTGGCTCTCGATCAGGTGCTTGATGACGAGGCGGCCGAGATGGCCGGCGGCGCCGGTGACGAGGATCTTGCTCATGGTCTTTCCTTTGGCGATGGCGGCAGGCGCCGCCGAACGAATAGCTGCTCTCAAAATGAGAGTTACACTAAATTGGAGATTGACCGGCGCTTGTAAAGGAGGCAGTTTTTGGTGCCCACCTTACCGCTAGGGAACCGCCATGACCGTCGTCATCACCCGTTTCGAAGAAAAGATCGCCGGATACGGCGGTGACGGCCCGAAGCTGGAGAACTGCCCGGTGCGCACGGTGATCGATCACATCGGCGGCAAATGGTCGACGCTGATCCTGCTGGCGCTGTCGGAAAAACCCTATCGCTTCGGCGAACTGCGTCGGCTGGTGCCGGACATTTCGCAGCGCATGCTGACCCAGACGCTGCGCGATTTGGAGCGTGACGGCTATGCGCTGCGCACGGTGTTTCCGACCAAGCCGCCGAGCGTCGAATATCGCCTGACGGACCTCGGGCATTCGCTGTTCAAGGCGCTGTGCGTGCTGCTCGACTGGGCGGAGGTCAACTATCTGGCCGTCAAGGACGCGCGCCGCAGCTACGACGAACGCAATCCCTGAAGCTTTCTGCCGTCAGAGGTCGAGCGTCCAGGTCTGGCCGTTGAGTTCCGGTCCGAGCATCGTGTGCCGCTCCTCGGCGACGAGCTGGAAGCCCGCCGCGATATAGATGTGACGGGCGGTGCGCAGGATGTCGTTGGTCCACAGCGTCAGCTCGCGGTAGCCGGCATTGCGGGCGAAGTGCACGCATTGATCGACCAAAAGCTTGCCGAGGCCCAGGCCGCGGGCCGATCCGTCGACATAGAGCATCCGCATCTTGGCGATGTTCTCGCCGCCGTCCATGACGATGACGGAGCCGACGCGCGTGCCCGCCCGCTCGGCGATCCAGCAATGGTCGCGCCTTTCATCGTAGCGTTCGAGGAAATCGGCGGCCACCTGGCTGACCAGGGCTTCGAAGCGCCGGTTCCAGCCGAAGGTTCGCACGTAGAACTCGGTCTGCGACTGGATCATCCAGCCGAGGTCGCCCGGACGGTGCGGGCGGAGAATCGGGGCGGCCTGGGCGCGCTCCTGCGGCTCGATCAGGCGAGTGATGGTCGCCATCGCCGCGACGAGGGACGCCTGCTCGTCCTCACCGAGCGGCGCCACCATCTGGCGCAGCTGACTGCGGGACAGCTCGGCCAGCGTCTCGAATTCGGCGCGGCCGCTGTCGGTCAGGCACAGGCGCTGGCTTCGCCCGTCCGCCGGGTCCTGGGCGACCGTGACGAGACCGCGTTCGCGAAACTTCTTCAATATGCGGCTGAGATAGGCCGGGTCGAGGTGCAGGTCACGCACCAGCTCCACGGCGAGGACTTCTCCGCGCGTGCCGATCTCGTAGACGATGCGGGCCTCCGCCAGCGTATAGTCGGCCTTGAGATAGGCGCGGTCGAGGATGCCGATCCGGTCGGTGTAGAACCGGTTGAAGGCGCGCATCGCCTCGATCGTCGTGATGTCTGTGGATTCGCGCATGGACCGGACCTCCCCGTGAGGTCCGATCGCTAGCATGGCCGGTTTACGCTGACAATAAAATTGTTGACGCAGTCAACTAAATGGCAATCTTCAGGGCCGGCTCGGCGCGAAGGGCGAAGTCCGCCGCAGCGCGCGAATGAATGGTCGTCGAATCGAAGCCGGGCAGGGGCAGCGCATCGGGATCGAGCAGCATGCAGATTTCGGTGCAGCCGAGGATGACGCAATCGGCGCCGGCCTGCCTGGCCTTGTCGATGATGGCGATATAGGCCTCGCGCGAGGCGTCCTTGACCACGCCGGCGCAGAGTTCCTCGAAGATCACGTCATGGACGACCGTTCGGTCGTCCGACTCCGGCACGCGCGGATCCAGGCCGAGCGCGCGCATGCGGTCGGTGTAGAAACCGTGTTCCATCGTGTAGCGCGTGGCGAGGACGAGGGGACGGCGGAAGCCGGCGGCCTTGATCGCTGCGGCGGTTTCGTCGACGATGTGCAGGAGGGGCACGTCGAGGCGCGCGGCGATGCCGTCGGCGACCAGGTGCATGGTGTTGGTGCAGATCAGGATACAGCCGGCGCCGGCGGCCTGAAGCCCGAGCGCGCAGTCGGCCAGGCGCTCTTCGGCGAGATCCCAGCGGCCGGCCTTCTGGTAGCCGACGATCTCGGCGAAGTTGACCGAGTGCATGACGATCTCGGCCGAGGCGATGCCACCGAGTTCGGCCCGGACCATCTCGTTGATGAGGCGATAATAGACCGCGGTGCTCTCGAAGCTCATGCCGCCGATCAGTCCGATTGTCTTCATGGTCGTGTTCCCCTGGTTGTTGCAGGGATTATGGCCAAGCCTTCGGGCAAACGGTTTGCATTTTTCGCGAAAATCGCGCTAAGAGACGCACTGGAATTGCGCAATCCTCCCCCATGATGCACACTGGATGCGTCAATGGTTCATAGGGTGGGCGTCAAATGCTCGACGATCGCGATCGGAAGATTCTGGATGCATTGCAGCGGGACGCTTCGGTTCCCGTGTCGGAGCTTGCCGAGCGCGTGTCGCTGTCGCCATCCGCCTGTTCGCGGCGCATCCAGCGCCTGGAGGAGACGGGCTATATCGAACGGCGCATCGCCGTGCTCGACCGCGAGCGGGTCGGCGTGCCGACCACGGTCTTCGCGCTGGTCAAGACGGCGCATCATTCGGACGAGTGGATCGAGAGCTTTCGCCGGGCGATCAGCGATCTGGCCGAGATCGTCGAGGCGCATCGGCTGACCGGCTCCTACGACTATCTCCTGAAGATCGTGCTGCCCCGGGTCGAGCACTATGACGTGGTCTATCGGCGGCTGGTCAAGCGGATCGAGCTGTTCGACGTGTCGGCCTTCATCTCGATGGAGACGCTAAAGGCGGGGTCGGCCGTCCCGGTCGACCACGCCGTCTAGCTCACTCCGGCTTCGGCAGGGCCGGATCGGCGAGGCACTTCTTCAGCGGCAGCAGCTTCACGCCGTAGATAGCGGTGATGCGGCCGGCGGCGGCTTCCTGGCTGTCGGTGCTGCGTTCGGTCTCGGCCTGGATGCAGCCGCAGGTGTAGCCGTAATTGCCGTTCGAGGCGACATAGTCGCCGGTCGAGATGTCGGGGAAATTCTCCATGCCGAGCGGCTCTTCGTCCGAGCCCTGGGTCAGCAGGACCCACATGCCCTCGGAATCGTCGAGCCAGTAATTGCCCGGCGTCGGATTCTGGATCCAGCCGCAGCGGTTTTCCTTGGCGGCGGCGAGCTCAGGCGCGGCGAGAAGGGCGAGGCTGAGGAGGAGGGCGGTTCTGCGCGGCTGCATCGGTGCGGTTCCTTGTTGCGGGCACTCCATGCAATAGCGCCGCACACCCTCTTCGCCAAACGCCAAAAATGGGACAAGGCGGGGCAACCGCGAAAAAATTACGGCCCCGGAGCTTGCGCTTCGGGGCCCGTTTGCCGAACGACGTACCATTGGGTGGTCGTTGGCGTCCGTTCGCGACGGGTCGTCGCGCGCGGCGTCCTGCTTATTCGGCGTTCGAAGGCGTGCCGACGGTCAGGCCGCGGCCGGAATTGAAGCCGTGGACGGCGTTCAGGTTGCCGCTGTCGATATGGGCGCGATCAGCATAGGAGCCCGATACCGGGGTGATCGAACCGACGACCGTGCCGTCGATGTTGCTGTTCGATGACTGGACCGGGGCGGCGCTGCCGTTGGTGGGCTCCAGTGCGAAGGCTGCGGATGCGCCGGCCAGCGAAGCGACGACGGCGGTGATGGCGATGAAAGTCTTCATGTTAGTGTTCCTTTTCTGAGTGAGGTCTGTTCACTCAGGTCGGCAGACTGTGTCGGCCTGAGATCGGGGTATCGGGGTTATTCGGCGTGCGAAGGCGTACCGACGGTGACGCCGCGGCCGGAGTTGAAGCCGTAGACGGCATTGAGGTTGCTGCCGTCGACCTGGGAGCGATCGGCCTGGGCACCCATCGGGGTGATCGAGCCGACAACGGTGCGGTCGATATTGCTGTTCGACGACTGGACCGGAGCGGCGCTGCCGTTGGTGGGTTCCAGGGCGAAGGCGGTGGAAGCGCCGGCCAGCGAAGCGACAACGGCGGTGATGGCGATGAAGGTTTTCATGATCTAATTCCTTTCAGAGTGAAATTCCTGGGTCAGCTCAGGTCGACACGCGTGTCGGCCCGAGGCTTGGGAGGTCTGGCCGAGGCTTGGGAGGCCTGGCTTATTCCTGGTGGGACGGCGAACCGACGGTCACGCCGCGGCCGGAGTTGAAGCCGTAGACGGCATTGAGGTTGCCGCTGTCGACCTGGGAACGGTCGGCCTGGGCGCCCATCGGGATGATGGAGCCGACGACCGTGCGGTCGATGTTGCTGTCGGACGACTGGACCGGAGCGGCGCTGCCGTTGGTCGGTTCCAGGGCGAAGGCGGTGGAAGCGCCGGCCAGCGAAGCGACGACGGCGGTGATGGCGATGAAGGTCTTCATGGTAGTGTTCCTTTTCTGAGTGAAGTTGGTTCACTCAGGTCGGCAGACTGTGTCGGCCTGAGATCGGGTATCGGTGTTATTCGGCGTTCGAAGGCGTACCAACGGTCACGCCGCGGCCGGAGTTGAAGCCGTAGACGACGTTGAGGTTGCTGCTGTCGACCTGTGTGCGATCGGCCTGGGCGCCGTTCATCGGGGTGATCGAACCGACGACCGTGCGGTCGATATTGCTGTCGGACGACTGGACCGGAGCGGCGCTGCCATTGGTCGGTTCCAGGGCGAAGGCTGCGGATGCGCCGGCCAGCGAAGCGACGACGGCGGTGATTGCGATGAAAGTCTTCATGGGATGTCTCCTTGATTTCGTTTCCTGACGGCAAAGCCACTCATCAGGTCTTCGTTGGGTTGTGGAACTGAGGGCGGGGGTCCTCAGTCGGGAGCAGGGTCAGTCGTTGTTGGCGACGGTGCGCGACACCAGCGAGACGGTGCGGTCGGCATTGACCTGGTAGACTTCACGGACTTCCTCGCCATACTGGCCGTAGAAGACGTGAAAGAAGTTGGAGCCGACCGGAGCCTTCTCCAGATGGGCCTGGTGCCCGCCATAGGTAATGGAGCCCGGGATCGGCTGGAGGGCGAAGGCTGCCGGTGCTGCGACGAGGGTGGCGAGCGCTGCTGCGATTGCGATTTTCATGATAAAATTCCTTATGCAATTTGTGTTGTTTGCGTCGAACTGTGCGGTTCGATGAGCCTCATTTGTGCCTCTTCTTCGCTCATTGCAAGAGATGATTGCGCACAATCGAACCAGATGGTTCTGTCTCTTGCAAAGTGAAAAGTGCTGCTCATGCGTTGAGAAATAGCAATTAAAACAGTTAGATAAATACACATCTTCGCCGCTTTTTCAGGTGCAAAAATTGTTATGGGACATTACATTCAAATAAATGTGATGTCCGCTGAAAGCGTCATCGGAGCATCTGCGCAGCGGTTGCGAAGCCTCTTGACGGGCCTCGATTTTGTCCTTAGACAGAACCGTACCGTACGGTACTTGAGAGATGTCAATCGTGCAGACCGAAACCGCCAACGCCGAATTCACGCCGCGCCAGAGCGCCGTTCTCGCCGAAGCCCTGAGGCTTCTGGTGGAGGGTGGCGACAAGGCGCTGACGACGGCCGGGCTGGCGCGCGCCGCCAACTGCTCCAAGGAAAGCCTCTACAAGTGGTTCGGCGATCGCGACGGCCTCTTGTCGGCGATGATCTCCTACCAGGCGAGCAAGGTGCGCACCTTCGAGCGCCCCGGAGAACGGCTGACGGCGGCGAGCCTCACCGAACATCTGGAGATCTTTGCCCACGACCTGCTGGACGTGCTGGCCGGCGACGTATCGCTGGCGCTCAACCGGCTGGCGATCGGCCAGACCAATCGCGACGGCTCGAAGCTCGGCACGCTGCTCCTCGAGCGCGGTCGCCGGCAGATCGACCGGCGGGCGAGAGCGCTTCTGGACGCGGGACAACGCGACGGCCTCTTGCGATTCTCCGACGGCGAGGAGGCCTATCGGACGCTTTACGGGCTGATCGTCAGCGACATGCACGTGCGCATGCTGCTCGGCGACATGCCGCAGACAAAGAGTTTCGCTGCCCGGGCGGAGAAGGCGGTCAACGCCTTCCTCACGCTCTACGGCACGGAAAAGGTTCTGGCCGGCCGCGACGGGGCAACCCGTTCCGGCCGGCCGGTCAATGACAGTCACCACAACCGACAAGCATAGGGAAGGAACATACAATGCGCGTCTATTACGATCGTGATGCCGATCTCAATCTCATCAAGGCCAAGAACGTCGTCATCGTCGGCTACGGCTCCCAGGGTCGCGCCCATGCGCTGAACCTCAAGGATTCGGGCGCGGCCAATGTCGCGATCGCGCTCAAGGCCGGTTCGCCGACCATCAAGAAGGCCGAAGCCGACGGCTTCAAGGTCATGACGGTTGCCGACGCCGCCAAGTGGGGCGACCTCATCATGATGGCGACCCCGGACGAACTGCAGGCCGACATCTACAAGGCCGACATCGCCGGCAACATCCGTGACGGCGCGGCCATCGCCTTTGCCCACGGCCTCAACGTTCACTTCGGCCTGATCGAGCCGAAGGCTTCGCTCGACGTCGTCATGATCGCGCCGAAGGGCCCGGGCCACACGGTTCGCGGCGAATACCAGAAGGGCGGCGGCGTTCCCTGCCTCGTCGCCGTTCACCAGAACGCTTCCGGCAACGCGCTCGAACTCGCGCTCTCCTACGCCTGCGGCGTCGGCGGCGGCCGTTCGGGCATCATCGAGACCAACTTCAAGGAAGAATGCGAAACCGACCTGTTCGGCGAGCAGGTCGTTCTCTGCGGCGGTCTGGTCGAGCTGATCCGCGCCGGCTTCGAAACCCTGGTCGAAGGTGGCTATGCGCCGGAAATGGCCTATTTCGAGTGCCTGCACGAAGTGAAGCTGATCGTCGACCTGATCTATGAAGGCGGCATCGCCAACATGAACTACTCGATCTCGAACACCGCCGAGTGGGGCGAATACGTGTCCGGTCCGCGCATCATCACCGCCGAGACCAAGGCCGAGATGAAGCGCGTCCTCACCGACATCCAGACCGGCAAGTTCACCTCGGACTGGATGCAGGAATACCGCGCCGGCGGCGCCCGCTTCAAGGGCATCCGTCGTCTCAACGACAGCCACCAGATCGAGGAAGTCGGCACCAAGCTGCGCGCCATGATGCCGTGGATCGCCAAGAACCAGCTGGTCGACAAGGCCCGCAACTAAGCCGGATCGGCTTCAGCGCTTCGGCGACAGCAATCAGAAAATCCCCGGTGACGAGCCGGGGATTTTTCGTTTCACAATCGGATATTTGATTGGCCTTAAGGTCGGGTCGGTACGGCGCAATTCACGGAGGCGGTCGGACGACCTGAGGCGGTCAGGCGCGCAGGGTCGTCTCGCGCGGGAGGTCGTCGGCGTGGCGCACGCAGTCGCGGCCCTCGTGCTTGGCGGCGTAGAGCGCTTCGTCGGCCTGAGCGATCAACTGTTCGGCGCCGATAGTCTCGGCGGCGGCCTTGCTGGCGATGCCGAGGCTCGCGGTGACCGGGGCGGGACTGCCGGGCAGGTGCGACAGGTCGACGGCGGCAATGGCGCGTCTGAGGTTCTCCGCCAGCGCGCGGGCCTCCTCCGTGCCGGTCTGCGGCAGCAGCAGGGCGAATTCCTCGCCGCCGTAGCGGGCGATCACGTCCGTGCCGCGGATGGTTTCCGCCATGGCCTTGCCCACGGCGGCAAGGCAGCCGTCACCGGCCAGATGGCCATGGGTGTCGTTAAAGCGCTTGAACTGGTCGACATCGATCAGCACCAGCGAGAAGGCCTCGCTCCGGCGCGTGGCGCGGGCCAGAAGGTCGGACAGGCTGCGGTCGAAATGCCGGCGGTTCGGCAGCCCGGTCAGCCCATCGGTCAGGGCGTGGCGCGCCAGCCGTTCATTGGCGTGCTTGAGTTCGGAATTGGTCTTTTCCAGCTGGTTCAGCAGCGCGTTCTTTTCGCTCTCCGCCTGCATCTGCGCCAGGCGCAGCTTGATCAGGCGGCGGATATAGGCGATCTGGAACAGCACGAAGAGCACGCAGATCGGCACGATCAGCAGGTCGCCCTGTGCCACCGTGACGCCAAGCAGCATTGCGAGCATCAGGCCCGATTGCGACAGGGCGGGAAACGGCGCCATATAGGCCCGCGCCGAGGCGGACTGGACCATGACGCAGCCGACGGTGAGAATGGTCACGCGGGCATCAGGTGTCGCATCGATCAACAGCAGGCTGAGAGACAGGCCCCACAGCAGGCCCGAACCGGCGGCGGCAAACCAGAACACGCGAAGCCAGCGGTCAATCGTGTCGGTGCTGCCCCGCCCTCGATAGGCGAGCTTGGCAATCGCCCTCGCGACCAGCTGCACCGCGAGCGCCGCCACGCACCAGACGATATATTGCGGATCGCCCAGCAGATAGGTGTTGAGGGCGGTCAACAGGATGGCGATCGCGGCCATGACATGCGGCCACATGTCGAACAGGTCGTCGAGCATCGACCATCCATAGCGATCGGAACCGTATTCACGGCCGACGGCGGATTGGAGGAGGTAACGGAATGGAACCAACATCAGGCCAATGCTCTGTTTTGTATGGCGTCACGCTAATGCAGAAAGTTTAAGCAAATCCTTTCTGCACCGGCGATCCTGCGCCAAGCGGAGCACCTTTACGTTACGGCAGCCGTCTCCGTTGGATTCGTGCGCGCAGCATGTTTGCGACGTATGATAATTTCGCCAATGGCGGACCGGGCATGCAGAATATTGCGAGTACTGATAGGTCAGCATTGTTGACATATCGTCGTTTCTGTGGTCATTTTCATCATCATAAAAAACTTCGAGGAAACTCCTGTGCTGAATTGGGACCATATCTTTGCGACGCGTTCTTCGCGCATGCGCGCTTCCGAAATCCGCGAACTGCTGAAGCTGCTGGAGCGGCCGGACATCATCTCGTTTGCCGGCGGCATTCCCGATCCGGCGCTGTTTCCCGACCAGGAGTTCAAGGCGGCCTATGCCGACATCTTCAGCGGCGACCAGGTGACGGCCGCGCTGCAGTATTCGGTCAGCGAAGGCTACAAGCCGCTGCGCGAATGGCTGAAGGGCGAGATGGAGAAGGTCGGCATCGCCTGCACCGCCGACAACATCTTCATCACCTCCGGCTCGCAGCAGGCGCTCGACTATCTCGGCAAACTGTTCCTGTCGCCCAAGGATACGGCGCTCGTCAGCTGGCCGACCTATCTCGGTGCCCTGCAGGCCTTCAACGCCTACGAGCCGAACTATGACCAGCTGACGCTCGGCAACCGCACGCCGGAAAGCTACAAGGCGACCGCGGAGAATCTCGGCGGCGAGGTCAAGTTCGCCTATCTGTCCGCCGATTTCTGCAATCCGACTGGTGAAACCGTCGATCGCGCGGCGCGCGAGCGGCTGTTGAAGCTCGCCGAGGAACTCGACATCGCCATCATCGAGGACGCGGCCTATCAGTCGCTGCGCTACGACGGCGAGCCGGTGCCGCCGATCCTGGCGCTCGAAATCGCCGAGAAGGGCTCGATCGAGGACACGCGCACCATCTATTGCGGCAGCTTCTCCAAGACGCTGGCGCCGGGCCTGCGCGTCGGCTTCGTCGTCGCCAACATGCCCGTCATCCGCAAGCTGGTGCTGATGAAGCAGGCCGCCGACCTGCATTCCTCGTCGATCAACCAGATCGCCATCGCCCATGTCGCCGAGCGGCATTTCGATGCCCAGGTCGCCAAGATCCGCGCCGCTTACAGCGCGCGCCGCGATGCCATGCTGAAGGCGCTCGCCACCTACATGCCAGCCGGCACGACCTGGACCAAGCCGGAAGGCGGCATGTTCATCTGGGTGACGCTGCCGGAAGGGCTGGACGGGGCGGAGCTTCTGGCGCGCTCGGTCGAGACCGAGAAGGTAGCCTTCGTTCCGGGCCAGGCCTTCTTCGCCGACCGGTCGGGCGCCAACACGCTGCGGCTGTCCTTCTCCTGTGCCAACGAGCAGATGATCGACGAGGGCATCAAGCGCCTCGGCCGGCTGATCGGCGGGGCCATGGCGGCGGCCGCCTGAGCCAACGCTCGGCGGTAAGAAGTCTCAGAATCCAGACAACAAAACGGCCGCAACTCGTGTAGCGGCCGTTCTGCGTTGGGCTACAGGGCCGGATCGGTCGCGACCGGCAGAGTGAGGGATCGGGTGATGCCGATGGCCTTGAGGAAGGCCGCGTCGTGGCTGACGACGATGAGCGCGCCGTCATAGGCCCGCAGACCCGCCTCGACGGCCTCGATCGCATCGATGTCGAGATGGTTGGTCGGCTCGTCGAGGATCAGCAGCGGCGGAGGGGCCGATCCGCCGACGACGCAGGCGAGGCCGGCCCGCAGCCGCTGGCCGCCCGAGAGCTCGCCGACGGTCTGCAGGGCCGCGTCGGCGCGGTACATGAAGCGCGCCAGCGCCGCCCGGCTGGTGTTTTCGTCTGCGTCGGGGTTCAAGCGCCGGAAATGGGCGAGGATCGACGTGGAGGGATCGAGCAGCCGGACCTGCTGATCGAGCAGGGCGAAGGGGACCCTGAGACTCACACGGCCTGACAAAGCCGGCAGCCCGCCTGTGATCAGCTGAAGAAGCGTGGTCTTGCCGCACCCGTTCGGTCCGCAGATGGCGACGCGTTCGGGGCCGGTGACGGAGAAGGAGAGATGGCGCAGGACCGGGGCGTCGGCGCGGTAGCCGGCGCTGGCGTCGCTAACCTCGAGAACGGTGCGGCCCGCCGGCAAACCCGTCGGGGCGAGTGTGACCGACAAGGGCTGGAGCACCTCGATGCGGGTTCTCGCCGCGTCGGCCGCCATGCGGGCCTCGGATTGGCGGTCTTCCGCGAGGCGGGCATTGTTGCCGCCCGTCGCTTCGCTGCGCATCTTCAGGCCTCCGGCGAGGATGCGGGGCATGTCTCCCTTCAGTGCCTTCTTCTTGCCGACGCGATCCTTGCGGGACTTGCGCTCCGCCGTCTCGCGGGCGCGGCTGGCAAGCTCTTCCAGTCGCCGCTCGGCATCGTCGAGGTCCTTTCTCGAAGCGGCAAGCTCCAGCGCCTTTCTCTCGCGATAGTGGCTCCAGTTGCCGCCGTAGCGTGTCACGCCAAGCGAGGTGATTTCGACGATCGCGTCCATCGTGTCGAGCAGTTCGCGGTCATGGCTGACGACGACGGCGCCCTTTGGCCATCTCGCCAGGAGATCGATGACGCGCTGTCGCCCCTCGCGATCGAGATTGTTGGTCGGCTCGTCGAGCAGCAGGAAGTCGGGCTCGTCGAAAAGGAGAGCAGCGAGGGCGGCGCGGGTTCGCTGTCCACCCGACAGGGCGGCGAGCGGCGTCGCCGGGCCGGCGTCGACACCCATCGCGTCCAGTGCCTTTTCGATGCGGGCCTCGAGCGTCCAGTCGGCCTTGGCCAGGTCCTCGGCGGTGGCGTGGCCGGCTTCTGCCCGCTGAAGCAGAGCGAGCGCGTCCCGGGCGTCAAAAAGGTCGGCGATGGTTTCTTCAGGGGCGGGGGCGAGTGACTGCCGGAGCCAGCCGACCGTGCCGCTCGAGGCGGCCGTGCCGGCGTGCGGGACCAGGTCCTGCGTGATCAGTCTCAGAAGCGTGGTCTTGCCGACGCCGTTGCGCCCGACAAGGCCTGCGCGTTCGGCGGTGAAAGTCAGATCGCAGTCCGAAAAGAGGGTGCGGCCGTCAGGCGTGGACCAGGTCAGATGGGAAAGAGTGATGGCGGCGGACATGGATAAAGGCTCTCCGGAGGCAAATGCGGGCGGGCTTTGCGTTCGGGAGGAAATCCATGGCGGCACACATCCTGTGGGAGACGAATTCCTTCTCAATCTAGGCGCCCGGGGGCGCGGCGACAAGAGCGGAAGGCCAAAACGGGAAAGGCCCGCGTCGCAGCGGGCCTTCCCTTTCCAGAAAATTCGGGTCTCTCAGAGAGCCGAGGCTCAGTCCTGTGCCAGCACGATGACCATGTCGTCGGGGCTGTAGGTGAGCATTTCCGAGCGGGACGGGTTGACCGTCACGCCGCCGAGATTGCGGTGGTCGGCGTCGTCGCCGCGCTGGCGGCGATAGCCGATGGCGATCTCGCCGCGGCGCAGTGCCGCGAGCGCGACGGTGAAGAAGTTCACCGGGCGGTCGATTGCCACATAGTCGCCGATCGGGCGCATGTAGATTTCCGAGCCGTCCTCGTCGAGCAGTTCGGCGAAGATCGCCGCCATGAACTCGTTTTCCGAGGCCTGTGCCAGCATCAAGCTGACCAGCTTGTTGCTGACGACGAAGTCGTCGGCGCGGGTGACTTCGGCAAGCTCGCGGTTGCGCACGTCGGTCATCTCGCTGACGACGTTGATGTGCAGGCCGGCGCCTTCGGCGATCTTGCGGATGTGCAGAAGGGTGATGAGGGTGCGGGTGTCAGCCGACTGCATCGTCATGTCGTCGCTGTAACCGAGCACCAGGACGTGGTCGAAGCTCGGGATGTTCAGGCGGTCGAGGGCGGCGCGGCTGCTTGTGTCGATCACATGGTGCTCGATCGTCATATTGCCGTTCGGCAGGCGGAGGCCGGCGATATCGGCCTCGAATTCCGGCGTGTCGGCGGCGATCGTCAGGTGTGAACCCGGGGTGACGTAGCGGCAGAGTTCGGTGGCGATGATCGGGCCGCGGCGGTTCCAGCCGAGCACCAGGGTGCGCTCCGGACCGACCGGGCGCTTGACCGGGGTCAGGATGGCTTCCTTGGCGAGATTGATCTCGTTGCTCCAGGTGCGGATCGAATCGTCGTCCTCGGCGATGATCACGGCGCGCTCGCCCGGCTCGATGACGCGGTTCGGAGCCGGATTGATGTGGATCCTGCCGTCGCGATCGCAGATGCCGATCAGCGTGCAGTTCTCATAGGCCATGACGCCGGCGGCGAAGGGCTTGCCCTCCAGCGCCGGCTGTTCGATCGTGTAGATCTCGCAGCCGTCGAAATCGAGCAGTTCCGAATAGACCGCCGACAGGCCGGACTGGCGGCTGGTGTGGACAACGATGCGCGAGATCAGATCGTCGGCCAGCACCATCTGCATTTCCTTGCCGCCGACGATGCGGGCGACGTCGGCATTGCCGGCATCGCGGATTTCGGCGGCGATCATGTAGGGCTGCGGACGGCGCTTCGGGTCGTTGACCAGCGCCAGCACCGACTTGATGACCTGCGAATCCGGGTCATCGTCTTCCGGCGACAGCACGATGATCGAGCGCGAGTTCTGCGGATTGACGATGTCGAGGTCGTAGAGGTCCGTCGGGTCGCCGCTGCGGCAGACGATCTTGGTGTTCTTGAGGTCGGCCACCTTGGTGGCGATCTCGTCTTCCATCTCGACCTTGTCCTTGTTCGCCATGATGACGATGCGCGGACGGCGGCGGCTCTGGTTGGCGATCACCAGTTCGGAAATCACGTCGAAGATCGACGACGACCAGTTGAGGATGATCGTGTGGTCGGATTCGAGGACGCGCGAGCGGCCCTTGCGCAATTCGTCGAGCTTGCTTTCGAGACCGGAGCTGATGACACCGATCAAGGCGGAGAAGACGAAGATGCCGGCGAGGGTCACGACGAGCGCCACGAGGCGGAAGCCCCAGCCCTGGTCGCCGCCCATGGTGCCTGCGTCGAAGGTGCGCATCAGCGACGCCCAGGTGCCCTCGATGAAGCTCACGGGTTCGCCGCCCTCCGGCGCTATACCGGTGAGGGCCAGAAACGCGCCGGCGAGCGAAATCACCACCAGCGATATCAGTGCCAGCCAGCCGATCAGCGCAACCGCGCCGCCGGCCATGCTCTTGTCGAACTCATAGCGCAAGCGCGCCCGCCAATTTCCGCCCGTCTTCATCTTGGTACTCTCAGTTCGTCTTCAAAAATGTGGAAAATCCGCCATTGCAGGAATCGCCCGCGACTTCAATCGTGCCTCCTGGCACAAGGCGAAGGCGGACCCATAAAAGTCAAGGGTTTCATGGATTTTTCGCGGCTTTCGGCGTCGCTCGCCGGGCTCCGCCGGTTTTCTGCGGCACGCGGCGGTGGCGGCGCTGTCACATGCCTGTCAACCGCGTGTGGTTATGCATCGGCCTCATTTGAATTACGAGGACGCTCCCCCCATGAAAAATCTGCTTTCCGCCTTCTCCGCGCTTGTTGCCGTCGGCATGCTGGCGACCTCCGCCACCGCCGCCAACCTGGTGCTCTACACGAGCCAGCCGAACGAAGATGCGCAGGCGACCGTTGATGGCTTCATGGCCGCCAATCCCGACGTCAAGGTCGACTGGGTGCGCGACGGCACGCCGAAGATCATGGCCAAGCTGATGGCCGAGATCGAAGCCGGCAGCCCGGCCGCCGACCTCCTGCTGATCGCCGACACCGTCACGCTCGAGCGCATGAAGCAGGCCGGCCAGCTGATGGCCTACAAGTCGCCGGAAGCCGTCAACTACGACGCCAGCCTGTATGACGCCGACGGCGCCTACTATTCGACGAAGCTGATCACCACCGGCATCATGTACAATACCGCCGCCGCGATGAAGCCGACGAGCTGGGCCGATCTGGCCAAGCCGGAAGCCAAGGGCCTCGTCGCCATGCCGAGCCCGCTGACATCGGGTGCGGCCCTGATCCACGCCCAGACGCTCGCCGCCGTACCGAGTCTTGGCTGGGACTATTACAAGGCGCTGCAGGCCAATGGCGCGGTTGCCGCCGGCGGCAATGGTGCGGTGCTGAAGTCGGTCGCCTCGGGCGAGAAGGCCTATGGCGTCGTCGTCGACTACATGCCGATCCGGGAAAAGGCCAAGGGCGCGCCGGTCGAGTTTGTCTTCCCGACCGAGGGCGTATCGGCCGTGACCGAGCCGGTCGCCATCCTGTCGACCACCAAGAATGCCGAAGCGGCGAAGAAGTTCGTCGACTACGTGCTGTCGGAAAAGGGCCAGGAGGGTTTCCTCAAGCTCGGCTACATCCCGGCGCGCAACGGCATGCCGGTTCCGGAAGGCTTCCCGGCCCGCGACACCATCAAGGTCCTGCCGATCGACGCCGCCGCCGCGCTGAAGGCCACCGAGGAAGACCTGAAGACCTTCTCCGGCATCTTCGGCACCAACTGATCGAAACGGTCAATGCCGCATTTCCTTGCCAAAGCGAACAGCCAGCCCCGCTGGCTGTTTCCTTTTGTCGTCACCTTCGTCGCCTGCCTCTGCGTCCTGCCGCTCGCCCGGCTGGTCGGGGCGGGCATTTCCTCGATCCTGTCGGGCAAGGCACTCGCGCTCGTTCTTGAGCCGAGCGTCTGGTCGGCGGCGGTCAATACGCTCACGACTTCCTTCTTCGGCATGATTGCCGCGGTCTTGATCGGCGGGCTCTTCGCCCTGGCGCTGACGCTCGCCGACGTGCGCGGCAAATGGCTGCTGAGCTTCCTCTTCATGCTGCCGACCATGATCCCGCCACAGGTGCAGGCGCTCGCCTGGGTCGGCATGTCCGGCCCGTCGAGCCCGCTTCTCAAAGCGCTCGGCATTGCGCCGGCCATGGGAAGTCCGCAGCCGCTCTATTCTGTCGGTGGCATCGCCCTGCTTTACGGCGTGCAGCATGCGCCGCTGGTCTATCTCTCGCTCAGGGCCGGTCTGCTCGCCCTGCCGCGCGACGGCATCGAGGCGGCGAAGCTTGCCGGGGCCTCGCCCTTTCGCGTGCTCAAGGACATCATCCTGCCTTTGTCGCTGCCGGGCATCATCGCCGGGGCGGCCATCGCCTTTGTCTCCGGTGTCGGCAATTTCGGCATTCCGGCGATCCTCGGCCTGCCGGCGCAGATCTATACGCTGCCGACGCTCATCTATTCGCGGCTCGCCAGTTTCGGCGGCAATACCTTCGGCGACATCGCCGTGCTCTCGGCGATGATCGGCCTGATGGCGGTCGCCGGCCTGCAGATCCAGGAACGGGCGCTGAGGGGCCGCGACTACCGGGTGATCGGGCTCTCCGGCGCCTCGGCAACCTTCCGGCTCGGCCGTTGGCGGCCGGCCCTCGAAGCCTTCCTCTGGCTGCTGCTGTTCGTCATGCTGATCGCGCCCATGGCGGCGCTCGTCTCCGCTTCGCTGGTGCCGGCCTATGGCGTCGTGCTGTCGCTGAAGACGGCGTCGTTTTCCGCCTATGAGGAAATCCTGTTCCGCCAGACCGTAACGCGCACGGCCTTCGGCAATTCGATTTTCCTGGCCGGCACCACGGCTCTCGGCCTGCTGGTGATCGGCGTTCTCGCCGGCTACACGTTGACGCGGGGTGCCAGCCGCTGGACGGGTCTGCTGTCGGCGATGATCGAGATCCCCTATGCGCTGCCGGGGATCGTCATCTCCGTTGCATTCGTCCTCGTCTTCGCCGCACCCTTGCCCTTCCTCGGCGTGACCATCTACGGGACGATCTGGATCATCCTCGCCGCCTATTTCGCCAGCTTCCTGGCGGTCGGGCTGAAGCCGGTGGTCAGCGCGCTTCGCCAGCTCGATCCGGCTCTGGAGGAGGCGGCGCGGCTGTCGGGTGCCGGCTTCTACCGGCGGCTGTTCGACATCATCGTGCCGCTGATCGCGCCCGCCGCCGGTGCTTCGGTCATCCTCGTCTTCCTCATCTCCTGCAACGAGCTCACCGTCTCGGCCCTTCTCTGGTCGGCCGGCACCCAGACGCTCGGCGTGGCGATCTACAATCTCGATGACAGCGGTTCCTACGACCTTGCCTCGGCGCTTTCCGTGCTGGTGGTGCTGATGGTCGTGGTGCTGATGCTGCTGCTCGAACTCATGGCGGCAAGACTGCCGAAAGGGGTCGTCCCGTGGCGAAACTGATCCTCCACAAGCTCTGCAAGGACTACGGCACCGGCAAGCCGGCGGTGAACGACGTGTCGCTCGACATCCGCGAGGGCGGATTCCTGGCGCTGCTCGGGCCGTCGGGCTGCGGCAAGACCACCGTGCTCCGGATGATCGCCGGCTTCGAGACGCCGAGCGACGGTTCGATCCTGCTTGGCGAACGGGTGCTCGCGGATGCGAGCGGGGTCATTCCGCCGGAAAAGCGCAACATGGCCATGGTGTTCCAGTCCTATGCACTCTGGCCGCACATGACGGTCGCCGACAATGTCGGTTATCCGCTGAAGGTGCGCGGCATTTCCGGCGAACGCCACCGGGAGAAGGTGAGCGATGCGCTGAAGGCCGTGCGGCTGGAAGCCTATGCCGGGCGCCGGCCGGCCGACCTTTCCGGCGGGCAGCGGCAGCGCGTGGCGCTGGCGCGCTGCCTGGTCACCGCACCGGACGTCGTGCTGCTCGACGAGCCGCTCGCCAATCTCGACCGGCATCTGCGCCAGGAGATGGAGGAGACGTTTCGCGAGTTCCATGCCCGCTCGGGCGCGACGATGATCTATGTCACCCATGACCAGGCGGAGGCGATGGCGCTGGCCACCGATGTCGCGGTGATGTCGGAGGGCCGGTTGTTGCAGGTCGCGGCACCGGCCGAGATCTATGCGCGGCCGGAGGGCCGGCTCGTCGGCGGGCTGATCGGGCAGGGCGCGATCCTCGCTCTTCCGGAGCGCGGCGCCGTGCGGCGCGACCTGGGATGGGACGAGATCCTGACGCGGCTTGTCGACCGGGTGCCCGGGGGAACGCGCATGGACGTGCTGGTGCGGCCGCAGGACGTGGTGCTCGGAGGCGAGGGGCTTCCGGCGGAAGTCGAGGGCGTTCTCTTCGAGGGCGAGCGCTATGCGCTGCGGCTGACGCTCGGCGACGGCCAGAAGCTTCGGGCCTATAGCCGCGTCGCCTGCACCGAAGGCGAGCGGGTGACGGTGAGGATCAATGCCGGCTGGCGGCTCTGAGGTGAGCGCCGGATCCGTATCCGGCGGCCTGGCCGGTGATCACGGCGCGCCGGAGCAGACCCAGCGGGTGACGCGGCAGCGGCTGGTATACTGGTTGCAGACGCCGATCGCCTCGAGTTCGGCACCCCTGCGGTCGGACGCCCAGCCGGAACCCCAACCGCCGTTCTGTCCGACGGCAAGCGCCCCGCAGGCATTCTTGAACCAGATGGCGACACGGCAGTCGCGGGCGCGGGCAGAACATTCACGCAGCGCCCGGCGCTCGGCGTCGGCGCGGGTGGAGAAGGAATTCGACCAGCCGTCGGCCCGGGTCGAGGGCGAAAAGGCGATCGCGCCGTAGCTGTCGGCAACCGCCAGGGCCGGAGTCAAGGTGGTGAACGCGATGGCCAGAACGGCAAGGAATGAATGGGCGCGGCGCATGCTGAACTCCCCCGGTCATGCTGATGCCCAATCATAGGATGATGACGGGAGTCGGTGGAAGGACGTTTTTTGGGCTGCGGGGCGTCCGGCCTCAGTCCCGCACGATCCGACTGTCATCTGTCCGTTCAGGTCGGTTGGTCTATACTCGGGTCCAATCGGGAAAAGAGAATCATGGCGCTCAGACTAGGCACGTTCAACATCGAGAACCTGATGACGAGGTTCGACTTCACCGGCTTTCGCAACCAGTTGCGCCAGGACCGGGTGATGCAGCTGTTCGAAGTGCGCAACGAGCAGGACTATCAGCGGCTGGAATCGGCCCGCGTCGTCTCCTCGACCGACGACACCCGCCAGCTGTCCGCGCTCGCCATCGCCGACATGGGGGCCGATATCCTGTGCCTGCAGGAGGTCGACAGCATGGAGGCGCTGAAGGCCTTCGAATACGGCTACCTGTTCCGCATGGTCGGCTCCGGCTACCGGCACAAGTATCTGGTCGAGGGCAATGACAGCCGCGGCATCGATGTCGGCGTGATGATGCGCGACGAGACGCGCGACGGCGAGAAGATCGAGATCGTCGACATCCGCAGCCATGCGGCGCTGACCTATCGCGACCTCGATCTCTTCACGCCTGCGCTGGCAGCGACCGTCAAGGCCGATGACAAGATATTCAAGCGCGACTGCCTGGAACTCGACCTGAAGATCGACGGCCGGCCGCTGACCATCTATGTCGTGCATCTGAAATCGATGACCAACGGGCGCGACGGGATCGACGGGCGCAGCTTCACCAAGCCGGTACGGGAAGCCGAAACCAAGGCGATCCGCCACATCATCGAAGCGCGCTTCGGCAAGGGCGAGACGGCCGACAAGAACTTCGTCATCTGCGGCGACATGAACGACTACCAGGAGCGGGTGGACGTGATCGGTGACCGGCGAACCGGCTATCGGTTCGAGCCCCGGGGTGGACTGGAAAGCGCGCTCGACGTGTTTTCCTCGGACGGTTTTGCCGAGAACGTCATGCGCCGGCGCGACCCGCTCGACCGCTGGACGCTTTATCATGCGCGCGGGCCGGAGGAGCAGCATCTCTGCCAGCTGGACTATCTCTGGCTGTCGCCGGCGCTGGCCCGCCGCAATGCCGGCGAGGCGCCGGAGATCATCCGCAACGGCCAGCCCTTCCGCACGCCGTTCCCGCCGGGCCAGGCCGTGGAGCGCTACCCGCGCATCGGCTGGGACCGGCCGAAGGCATCCGATCATTGCCCGATCGTCATGGCGCTGGAGCTTTGATGTCCGAGACATATGCCGACAGCGCGACCGGCTTTCCGTCCGAGGCCCGCATCTTTCCCGTGGAGGGAGTGCGGCTGCGCGTGCTCGACGGCGTGCATCCGTTCCACCTGGAGAACCGGGCGGCGGCGGAAGCGAACTGGCAGGCGGAGATCGCCGCCAATCCGGCGCTGTTCGACGGCCGCATGGTGTTTCAGCACCGGCTGTCGCTGCGGGACGGGATGGTCGAGGGCGAGGGTTATGTCGTGCCCTATTCGACCTTTCTCTGGTGGCGCAGGCAGCCGCTCGGGCAGGGCGGTTTCCATGTCTTCGCCTTTCCTGTGATCGCCTCGGCGGATGGCGCGCTAATCGCCGTTGAGATGGCCGCCCATACCGCCAATCCCGGCCAGGTCTATTGCGCCGCCGGATCGCTCGATCCGCACGACATCGTCGACGGCCACTGCGACATCGCCGGCAACATGATGCGCGAGGTCCGCGAGGAGACCGGCCTCGACCTTGGCGAGGCGGCCACCGACGGGCGCTTCTTCGCCAGCTTTGCCCGCCGGCGGCTGACGATCGTGCGGCTCTTCCGCTTCGATCTGCCGGCCGGCGCCATCCTTGACCGCATCGCCGCACACATGGAGGTCGACGAAGAGAAGGAGATCGCCGGCGCGGTGGCCATTCGTTCCGCCGATCCCGCCGCGCATCCCTACAATCCCGCCATGCTGCCGGTGCTCGACTGGTTCTTCGGAGAAGCGCGCTGACATCGCTTGCTTGCGCGCGCGGGCAAGGTCGGGCAGTCTCTGGCCAAATCGTTCAACGAACCCGGAGGATCCTTTGGCGCGGCACTATTCGATCTACGACGTCTTCACCGATCAGAAGCTCGCCGGCAATCCGCTGGCGGTGATCTTCGACGGCGAGGACCTGTCGCCCGCGGCGATGCAGGCCATCGCGGCGGAGACCAACCTGTCGGAGACGGTGTTCGTTCAGAAGGCTTCCAACCCCGCCCACTCCGCCCGCATCCGCATCTTCACGCCGGGACGGGAGCTGCCCTTTGCCGGTCATCCGACGGTCGGCACCGCGGTGGCGCTCGCCGAGCGCGCCTATGGCAACAACAGCGGCGGGCTCGATCTCGTCTCGGTGCTGGAGGAGAATGTCGGGCCGGTGCGCTGCGCCGTCAAACTGCGCGACGGCGAGGCGAGCTTTGCCGAATTCGACCTGCCGAAGACCTCGACGCGCTACGAGCTCGCGCTCGACCGCCAGGGTATCGCCGACGCGCTGGCGCTGAAATCGACCGATATCGGCTTCGAGAATCACGTGCCCTCCGTCTGGGGCGCCGGCGTGCCTTTCCTGATGGTGCCGGTGCACAATCTGAGCGCGGTCGAAACCCTGGAATTCGACGCCCAGCTATGGGAGCGCATCGCCCCGCTGTGCGAAGGCATGCTGACCTCGGCCTATGTCTATTGTCGCGGTGGGGTGCACCACGCGGCCAAGTTCCATGCCCGGATGTTTTCCCCCGACATGGGCATTGCCGAGGACCCGGCGACCGGTTCGGCGGTCGCGGCCCTGTCCGGCGCCATCCATCATTTCGACGGGCTTCCCGACGGCCACCATCCGCTGATGGTCGAGCAGGGCGTGGAGATGGGGCGGCCCTCCTATATCCATCTGCATGTCGACGCCAAGGACGGCGAGATCAGCCGGGCGCGGATCGGCGGCCAGGCGGTGCGCATCGCCTCGGGAATCCTCGACCTCTGAAAACGCTGGCTTTTTCGGCTCCGTGTATTTTTTTTGAAGTTTGGGCGAAGTTTTTTTGCCTCAGCGCTGGACAACATCGGAGATGCTGTTTATACGCCACGTCACACCGCCGGAAGGCGTTGGTCGGGTGATTAGCTCAGTTGGTAGAGCAGCTGACTCTTAATCAGCGGGTCGTAGGTTCGAGCCCTACATCACCCACCATTTCAATCTCATAGCACTGTTTTCTGATGTGACGCCTCAAGGGCGCGCATCAGTGCGGCGTCGGCTTTGCGGGCTATTGAGCCGGTAGATGAAGCACATCGTCTGTCCGCCAACTGCGGGATCCGGGGCAGGCCATTATTGGCATCTGAGCGAAATCTTCCCGCGACTTAATTGCTTCGTCACCAGACCCCGGCATATGTCGTTCCCGCCCAATCTCGGGCCTGGAGCATTGCAGTCTTATGAAACGTATTCTCTGCGCCGCCGGCGTGCTGGCAGCCGTCCTCTTCTCGACCACCGCCCAGGCGGAAGACCTGGTCTTCACGCTGACCAACGGCACGAGCTCGGTTCTTACCCATTTCTACACCTCGCCGGTCGGCGTCGACAGCTGGGAAGGCGATGTGTTCGGCGATCATGTTCTGGAGCCGGGCGCAAGCGTTCAGCTGACCATTGCCGACGGCCGCACCCAGTGCGAATACGACATGCGCTTCGAATTCGAGGAAAGCTCTGACCTCGACACCACCGAAGACAGCCAGAACCTCTGCGAACTCGGTTCCTACACGATCCACGAATAAGCGTTCGGCTCCACGGTGCCGCCGGCTGGGTCCGGCGGCCCGTTCCTTGTCCGGCTCAGTGTTTTCCACAGACCCGGAAACTCCGGCTCGACAGCCGGATGGACGATCCACACCCGATGCCGACAGGCAAATGCCTATTTGTTCCATCCGTTCGGGGGCGATGTTCGCCACGTGTTCCCGTTTTCGCAGTCGATCGAGCGAATCCCGCCTGTGGATTGCTGTGGATAACTTGCTTAGCCGGCTTTGGACTGCTGCGTGTGGCGCGACTGCGGCAGCACGAAGGGCACGGACGCTGGCGGAAGCCGCCCGACTGCGCCGCTGATGCCGTAGACATCGGCGATGACCCGGTCGTCGATGGTTTCGAGGGGCGGGCCTTCCGACACGATCCGACCATGATGCATGACCACCAAATGGTCGGCGAATTCCGCCGCGAGGTTAAGGTCGTGGAGGATGGCGAGAACCGCGCCGCCACGCCGGGCGAAGTCGCGGGCGATTTCCAGCACGCCGATCTGGTGGCCGATGTCGAGGCTCGATGTCGGCTCGTCGAGGAAAAGCGCACGGGCGCGGCCATGTTCGACCGGCAGGGGTACCTGGGCAAGTGCGCGGGCAAACTGGACGCGCTGCTGCTCGCCGCCGGACAGCGCGCGGTAGGGACGCGCCTCGAAGCCTTCGAGCCCGACGCGGGCAAGGGCAGTGCGGGCAGCCCGGGTCGGATCGAGGCTGCCATGCGCGATCGCCCCCATGCGCGCGACTTCGAGCGCGGTGAAGGGGAAGGACAGGGTGGTCGACTGGGGCAGCACGGCGCGATCGGCCGCGAGCTCGACGGCGGACAGGCGCGACAGCGGCCTTTCGTGGCAGAAGACCTGGCCGCGATCGGGCGCGGTCTCGCCGGACAGGGCCTTCAGCAAGGTCGATTTGCCGGCGCCGTTCGGGCCGATCACCACCGTGAAGACGCCGGGATGGAGCGCCAGATCGACATCGGCGACCAGGGCGCGGCCATCGCGGAGCACGCTGACATTCTGCGCGACGAACATCACAGGCCCTCCATGGCGGCGCGGCCGTTGCGGCCGAGCAGCAGCATGAGGAAGACCGGGGCGCCGAGGATGGCGGTGATGATGCCGATCGGCAGTTCGGCCGGGGCGGCTACCGTGCGGGCGAGGCTGTCGGCCAGAAGCAGCAGGCTTGCGCCGCCCAGTGCCGAGGCCGGCAGCAGGAATCGGTGCGACGGGCCGATCGCCAGTCTGAGCAGATGCGGAACGACGATGCCGACGAAGGAGATCGATCCGGCGACAGCCACAGTCGCGCCGCAGGCGGCGGCGACCGCAAGGATCGAGATGCGCTTCAGCCGCTGTACCGGCACGCCCATGTGGAAGGCGGCGGCGTCGCCCAGCACCAGCGCGTCCAGACCGCGGGCGACGAAGGGCAGGGCGGCTATAACAAGGAGGATGAAGGGCAGGATGGACAGAACCTTGGCATAGGTCGCGCCTCCGAGCGATCCGAGGGACCAGAAGGTGATGTCGCGCAGCGCCCGGTCGTCGGCGACGAAGATCAGGAGACCGGTCGCCGCCGCACTCATGGCGCCGATCGCGATGCCCGACAGGATGAGCGCGATGGTCGAGGTCTGGCCGTTGCGGGTAGCGATGGCATAGAGCAGGAAGGTGTTGGCGAGGCCGCCGGCAAAGGCCATGAGCGGCAGGAACTGGTTGCCGAACAGGGCCTGCAGCGGCGCCAGCACCGTGCCGCCGAGCACGATGGCGCAGACCGCGGCGAAGGCCGCGCCCGAGGTGACACCGACAATGCCGGGGTCGGCCAGCGGATTGCGGAACAGCCCCTGCATCATGGCGCCGGAAATGCCGAGGCCGGCGCCGACCAGCAGCCCGAGCGCAGTGCGCGGCAGGCGGACCGCTTCGAGAATGATGCGGTCCTGGGCGGCGAGGCTGTCGGCTTCGCCGCCGAGATAGGTGACGAGGTCCTGCAGACCGACGCCGGTCGGGCCGCTGATCAGCGAGACCAGGGCCGCGCCGGCCAGCAGGACCAGCAGCAGCAGGATGACGGCGATTCCGAGGCCGGAACGATCGCCGGTGACCGACGCCCGTCCCATCAGCGAAGCAACCGCGCTCATGGCTTGACGGCGTCCGGATAGAGCTTTGCCGCTAGATCGAGTGCGGCCTGCGGGGTGCGCGGACCGAGGCCGAGCAGATAGAGCCCGTCCATGGCGATGAAGGCCTTGGCCTTTCCGGCCGGGCTGGACTGCAGGGCGGGCAGGGCGAAGGCCTGTTCGGCGGTCAGGTGCATGGCCGGATTGTCCATCACCAGCACGACTTCAGGGGCGGCGGCGATCACCGCCTCGTCGCTCAGCGGCTTGTAGCCGGAGATGCCGCTTGCCGCATTGACCCCGCCGGCGAGCCGGATGATGGCGTCGGCCAAGGTGTCGGTGCCGGCCGCCATGACGCGGCCATTGGCGAGCGACAGCGCGAAGAGCACGCGCTTCTTCGGCTCGGGCAGGGCGGAGACACGCGCCTCCAGCGTCTTCAGCGCGGCATCCACCTCGGCGGCGAGCTTGTCCGCCGCGTCGGCCTTGCCGACGGCTGCGCCGACCGCGCGGATCTTGCCGGCAATCGCGCCCGCCTCGGGCGGTGTGGGTATGGTGACGATCGGAATGCCGCTGGCCTTGAGGATGGCCATCGCGTCGGCCGGACCGGCGCCGGCTTCGGCGATGATCAGGTCGGGCTTCTGTGACAGCACGCCCTCGGCGGAGAGCTGGCGGATATAGCCGACATCAGGCTTGTCGGCCGCGCTCGCCGGATAGGTGCTGGTGCTGTCGACCGCGACGATGCGTGCGTCGTCGCCCAGCGCATAGATGATCTCCGTCACCGTTCCGCCGATCGACACGATCCGTTTCGCATCCGTCGGGATCGCGTCAGCGTGGGCCGATCCGCCGGCAAGCGCCAGCAGAATGAGGGGTGCGGCGAGGGTTCTTGCGGCGGTGTGCGGGGCTCGGAAAAGCTGCATGCGTGGAAAATCCTGTTGCAAAAAGGGAAGCGCTGCCGGCACGCTGGGCGCCGGAAGCCGAAGGACGGAGGTGCGCCGTGGTCGGCGACATTTAACTTGACACAAATACACAAGTTTAAATACCAAGGCAACACGGCGCCGCCGCGACCGAGGCTCGGGACGGCTTGAAAAACGGCCGTCGCCCACGGGACCGGCGGCCAGCCCAACAGATAGAAGAGAGGATTTCAGCCATGTTTATTGCGATGAACCGTTTTCGGGTCGTGCCCGGCCACGAGGAGGCCTTCGAGGCCATGTGGGCGAACCGCAAGGGGCGTCTGGCCGAGGTGCCCGGCTATGTGGAATTCCACATGCTGAAGGGTCCGAGCGCCGAAGACCACACGCTTTATGCTTCGCACGCCGTCTGGGAGACCGAGGAACATTTCAAGGCCTGGACCAAGTCCGAGCAGTTCCGTGCCGCCCATGCCCGTGCCGGCGAATCCAAGGTCCAGTACCTGTCCGGCCCGCATTTCGAGGGTTTCGAGGTCATCATCCACGAGGACCGCGACGGCAAGCGCGTCGACGAGGCGGCGTGAGGAGCAGTACGATGGATCTGGCTGCCAACGGCCCCGAACGTGCCGAGCGGGCGCGTGCAGCTCTTGCCGAAAAGCCCGACGGCGTGGTCGAGGCGATCGCCGCCCAGGCGGACGTCACCCCGGCGGAGGTCCTGGCGGTGTTGCCGGCCGGCGCCGCGGTGCTGGCCTCCTCCGACCGGTTTCTGCCGATCTGGCAGGACATGGCAGGCTGGGGCGAGGTGCTGATGATCGTCCACACCGACGACATCGTTCTCGAGGTCGAAGGTGCGCTGCCGGAAGGCAGCGAGGGCCATGGCTGGTTCAACATCCACGGCGACAGCCCGATCGGCGGCCATATCCGCAAGGATCGCTGTACTTCGATCGCCTTCGTCGACCGCGGTTTCCACGGGCGGCGGTCGTGTTCCGTCTGGTTCATGAACGAAGACGGCCGGGCGATGTTCAAAATCTTCGTGCGGCGTGATGCGGACAAGGCGCTGCTGGCCGACCAGCGGCAGCGCTTCGAAGCGCTGCGCGAGACCATGGCGACCGCCTGAACCGTCCCTTGCAGACTGCGCCGATCTGATCGCCGGGTGTCCTGATCGACGCCCGGCGATTTTCGTCGCAAGGGCCTGCCATGGCGTTCTTTCTTTTGGCTAAAACAGCCACTATGGTCCGCGCAGATTTGAGACCATTGCAAGGACCGACTTTGTTTCGCAACCGCCGCCTTTTCCCCTTCGCCCTCGTCATGGTGCTGGCCTTCCAGCCCCTCGTCGCAGCCTGTTGCGCTCTCCCGGCATTCGCCCAGGAGGTCGTGCCGGCGCGGGACGACGTCGTCGAGAGCGTCAGCGCCCAGATCGCCGAAGCGGAGAAGGCGCTGGGCGTCGTCGAGGGGCAGGTCGAGGAGCGCAAGAACGACGACGCGGCGCTGGTCGACATCAAGGTCAAGGCCGACGAACTCATCCGCCAGCTGCTGAAGATCTCGGTCGAATTGAGGCCGCGCTTCAACGACGTCAAGGCGCGGCTGGCGCAGCTCGGCGAGAAGCCGGCCGAGGGCGAACCGGAAGAGGCGCCGGCCGTCACCGAGGAACGCAACCGGCTGAATGCCACGCGGCTCGAGATCAACACGCTGACGGGGCGGGCGGAAGACCTGTCGATCCGTGCCTCCAACCTCTCCGACACCATCACCGACCTCAGGCGCCAGCTGTTCACCGAGCGCCTGTTCGAGCATACCGAGATCTCGGGCGACGTGCTCGACGACGCGATCAACGTGTTCTCCTCCGAGCTCAGCGATTTTAACCGCACGGTCAGCAGCTGGTTCTCGTTCATCTGGAAATTCAAGCGCGTGCCCCTCGGCACGGCGGTGATGCTGTCGCTGGCCATGGCGCTGGTGTTGCTGGCTGCAGAGTACCGCCTGTTCGGCTCGCTGATCCGCCGCGATCCGGCCGAGAGCAATCCCAGCTATATGAGCCGGTTCTCGGTCGCCTTCTGGTCGACGATCCTGCCGGCGCTGGCGCTCGGCGCCTTCCTGGTGGCGAGCTTCTTCTTCCTCGACACGTTCAACCTGCTGAGGCCGGACATCGCGCCGATCGCCGCGGCGCTGTTCGGCTTTGCCGGGCTCGTCTTCTTCGTCGCCATGCTGGCGCGCGCCGTGCTCGCCCCGAAGGCACCGAGTTGGCGGCTGGTCAGGCTGTCGAACAAGGGCGCGCGCGACCTCAATTTCGCCGTGCTCTCCATGGCAGTCGTCAACGGCTCCGATTACGTGCTCGGCGCGGTGAGCGAGACGCTGAGTTCGCCCGTCGTGTTGACGGTGATGAAGAGCTTCATCTCGTCGGTGATCGTCGGGCTGATTGTCTTCATCGTCTCGTTCCTGCGCCCGGTGCTGAGCGACAGCGGCGATCCGGCCGAGCGCGGCCGCCCCTGGCCGAAGACCATCGCCATCTCGTTCCGCGTCATCGGCATCGGCCTGATCCTGCTTAGCGCCATCGGCTATGTCGGTCTTTCGCGCTTCCTGGCGACCCAGATCGTGCTCACCGGCGCGGTCGTCGCGACCATGTATATTGGCATCCTGTCCGGCAAGGCGATCTCGGCGCCCAACCAGTTCGGCGAGACCCGGGTCGGCCGGTTCCTGCAGCGGCGCTTCAACCTGAAGCCGGTCGGCCTCGACCAGGCGGGGATCGTGGCCGGTCTTGCGATCTATGTCTTCGCCCTGTCGATCGGCATTCCGCTGATCCTCATCTCCTGGGGCTTCCAGCCGCGCGACCTGGAGATCTGGCTGATCAATATCTTCACCGAGATCAATATCGGCACGATCCGCATCTCGATCTTCGGCATTCTGGGCGGCATCCTTTTGTTCAGCCTCGGCCTTGTCGCCACGCGCTGGCTGCAGAAATGGCTCGACGGCAATGTCATGGCCCGCTCGCAGGTCGATGCTGGCGTGCGCAACTCGGTCAAGACCGGGGTCGGCTATCTCGGCACCGGCATTGCCGGGCTGATCGGGATCTCGGCGGCGGGGATCGACCTGTCGAGCCTTGCCCTGGTCGCCGGCGCCCTGTCGCTCGGCATCGGATTCGGCCTGCAGAACATCGTTTCCAACTTCGTCTCCGGCCTGATCCTCCTGGTCGAGCGGCCCTTCAAGGTCGGCGACTGGGTGGCGACCGGCACGACGGAGGGCTTCGTGCGGCGCATTTCGGTGCGCGCGACCGAGATCGAGACGTTCCAGCGCCAGTCGATCATCGTACCGAATTCCGAATTGATCAACGCGCCGGTCGGCAACTGGACCCACCGCAACAAGCTCGGCCGCATCGAGATCCCGGTCAGCGTCTCCTATGACAGCGATCCGCGCCAAGTGATGGACCTGTTGATGGAGATCGCGCTCGCCCATCCGGGCCTGCTGCGCAATCCGGAGCCGGTGGTGCTGTTCAACGGCTTCGGTGCATCCTCGCTCGATTTCGAGCTGCGCGGCTTCATCGGCGACGTGCTGGGCGCCCTGCCGATCCGCAACGAATTGCGGGTGACGATCCTGGAACGGTTCCGCTCGAAGGGCATCCTCATGCCCTATCCCCATCAGGAGGTGCACCTGCATCTCGACGAAAAGGACCGGCGCTTGTTCAGCGGCCGCACCGATGCACGCAAGCCCGGTCCGCGTACGGATTTGCGCGATCCGCCGGATGATGACAAGATCCTGCCATGAACGGCATGTTCAGCAGGCGTTCAGGGGAAGCATATTAGAAGAGGGGCATGCCTGATCGACCGGCAAGAGCCGGCGGACGGGCAAAACGAGAGGGCGGCGCAGAAAGCGCCGAATGCGCAATGATCAAGTTTCTGGCAGCCACAGTGGTCCTTTTCGGCGCGACGAGCGGTGCCTGGGCTGCGTCGATATCCAATGCCGGCTCGAGCGCCGTGGTCCTGACCGTCGTCGAAGACGGCAACCGCACGGAAGTCGCGATCGATGCCGGCGCCTCCGAGACCATCTGCCCGTCGGGCTGCTTCCTCACCCTGCCGAACGGCGACCGTATCGGCCTGGAAGGCGGCGAGACCGTCGAGATCAAGGACGGCGCGGCCATCGTCAAGTAGCTGGCTCTCCATCCGCAGACCGAATCGTCAGTACGCAGCGCCCGGCCAAGTCCGGGCGCTTTTGTCTGTGCAGATCACAGCAACCGGCCGACGGTCCACCGGGCAGGACACCCGATTTGGCCATCAATATGCGGCATCTTGTCTTCGACCGGCTGCAGACCAAGCAATCGTCAAAAAGGGGCAGAAGTGACGCCGGCGTTTTTATGGCGAATTAATCTTCGCATGCTTCGATCGCGTATGGTCGATTAACGGATCTGCAAGCCGCATAGGCTAAATTGCCAATAGTTCTCTCAGGTTGAAGGCGCGTCATGGCTTTTCTAGGCATTTCCGGAATGCAGTATTCCGGAGAAACTTTCCCCGATGTTCGAATCATTGTTGCCGAGGATTCGAACGTCTTCACGTCCATGATCAGCACACGCATGAGGGAGCTGTTCGGCATCAATGTCGAGATCTGCAGAACCTTCGAGGACCTGCAGGCCGCCAACGAACTTTCTGAAGAAGCCGTCACGCTGGCGATTTCGAACATCAACCTGCCCGGCGCGGAAAACGGCGAGGCGCTCGAATATCTGATCGACCAGAACATTCCGGTCGTCGTCTTTACCGGCACCTTCCAGGAACAGACCCGCGAGAAGCTGCTCGCCAAGGACATCGTCGACTACATCCTCAAGGACAATATCTTCGCCGTCGAGATGCTCGGCGAGTCGGTCTATCGGTTCCTCACCAATCACCGCCACCACGTGCTGATCGTCGACGACAGCCCGACGGCCCGGGCGCTGCTCTCCAGCCGCCTGAAGCGTTACAATTTCCGCGTCAGCACCGCCGAAAGCGGCGCCAAGGCGCTCGAGATCCTCAAGGCCAATCCGGATATCGGCCTCGTGGTGACCGACTACAACATGCCGGACATCGACGGCTTCGAGCTGACGCGGCGCATCCGTGGCGCCCGCGGCAGCCACGAGCTTCGCATCATCGGCGTTTCGTCCTCGACCAACCGCCTGCTGTCGGCCCGCTTCCTCAAGGTCGGCGGCAACGACTTCATGCTGCGTCCGTTCATCGACGAAGAGTTCTATTGCCGCGTCAACCAGAACCTCGACACGCTCGTGCAGATCAAGGCGGCGACGGCGCGCAGATAAGCCGCCGGACCGGGAAATATCGTCGAATTTTGCCGATCCGGGGAGAAGACCCCGGATCGGCGGTTGCCTGTTCTCTACGCATTCTTTTTTGAAAACCGACTGATTTCCGAAGGCAAATACAATGTCACTGCCGAGCGAACCGTCACCGGGACCACAATCCGCCGCGCGCAAACGTGCGCACGTGCTTGTGATCGAAGATTCCCGCACTTTTTCTTCCTTGCTCTGCCATCGCTTCGAGAAGGAGCACGGGCTCAAGGTGACGCATTGCGCGTCGACCAAGGCGTTCCATCAGGCGGCAGAGGCGACGGAGCAGCCCTTCGATGCGGCGGTGGTGGATCTCAACCTTCCCGATTCGCCCGACGGCCAGATCCTCGACGAAGTCGTGGCGATGGGCATTCCGGCCGTGGTCTTCACCGCCGACTTCAACCGCCACATGCGCGAGCGGCTGGTCGAGCGCGGGGTGGCCGACTACGTGATCAAGAACAACGAGCGTGCCGTCGACATGGTCGTCTCGGCCGTCGAGCGCGTTCTCTCCAACCGCCATGTGCGGGTGCTGGTGGTCGACGACGTGGCCTCGGCGCGCAAGATGCTGAGCGACCTGCTGAAGGTGCAGCAGTTCCAGGTCTTCGAGGCGACGACCGGCAGCGAGGCCCTCGACATGCTGGTGCGCCATCCCGGCATCGACATGGTCATCACCGACTACAACATGCCGGACATGGACGGCTACGAGCTCACCCGTCGCATCCGCCGCGAACACGGCTCCGACCGGCTGCGGATCATCGGCATTTCCTCCTCCGCCGACCGTCTCCTGTCGGCAAGCTTCCTCAAGGCCGGCGCCAACGACTTCGTCTATCGGCCCTTCGTGGTCGAGGAACTGCAATGCCGGATCGGTCACAATATCGAGACGCTGTCGCAGATGCGCCAGCTGCGGCTCGCGGCCTTCAGCGACTATCTGACGGGCCTGCGCAACCGCCGCCACTTCTTCGACGAAGGGCCGGCCCGCGTCGCGAGCTGCCTCGAACGAGGCGAGGCCTGCAGCATGGCCATGCTCGACATCGACCATTTCAAGCAGCTCAACGATACCTATGGCCACGAGATCGGGGACCGCGTCCTCAAGGCCGTCGCCACGCGGCTTTCGAGCCTGGTGGAAGACAACGACTATCTTCTGGCCCGGCTCGGCGGCGAGGAGTTCGGCATCCTGCTGACCGGCATGGATTGCGAGAGCGCCAGCCTGTTCTGCGAAACGGTGCGCCGTTGCGTGGCCGAATTGCGGGTCGCGCTCGACGATACCGATATCGCGGTCACTGCCTCGATCGGGGTTGCGGAAGTGGCGGGGCTGGAGAACTTCAGCAACTACCTCAATGCGGCCGACCAGTTCCTCTATCTGGCCAAGCGCTATGGCCGCAACCGGGTCTATTCCGACAACACGCTGCTTCGCATGCTGGCGACCGGCGGCTGAGGGCTTGGTGCCTTTCTGATTTCCGCCGAGATCGGGCGGGGCGCTGGCAATCGCCGGCGCGCTGCCTATATAGGGCTGACGTTCTTCCTCCCATCCGGAGTCTCCGGCCATGGCCCCCATCATTTCCGTACGTTCCCTTTCCAAGACCTATGCCAACGGGTTCAAGGCGCTCGACAACGTGTCGCTCGACATCGAGGAGGGCGAGATCCTCGCCTTGCTCGGCCCGAACGGCGCGGGCAAGACGACGCTGATCTCGATCATCTGCGGCATCGCCAATCCGAGCGAAGGCTCGGTTACGGTGGACGGCTATGACGTGGTGCGCGATTTCCGCAAGACCCGCGGCCTGATCGGCCTCGTGCCGCAGGAGCTGACCACCGACATGTTCGAGACCGTGGTCAACACGGTGAGCTTCTCCCGCGGCCTGAACGGCAAGAAGCCGGCGCCGGAGCATATCGACAACCTGCTGCGCGAACTGACATTGTTCGAGAAGCGCAACAATGCGCTGCGCGAACTGTCGGGCGGCATGAAGCGCCGGGTGCTGATCGCCAAGGCGCTATCGCACGAGCCGCGCATCCTGTTTCTCGACGAGCCGACCGCCGGCGTCGACGTCAGCCTGCGCAAGGACATGTGGCAGTTGGTGCGGCGCCTGCGCGAAGGCGGTGTGACCATCATCCTCACCACGCACTATATCGAGGAAGCCCAGGAGATCGCCGACCGCATCGGCATCATCGACCGCGGCCGGCTGATGCTGGTCGAGGACAAGGACACGCTGATGCGCAAGCTCGGCGGCAAGCAGCTGAGCATCGAGCTGAAGGCGCCGATCGGCGAGATACCCGAGGCGCTGTCCGCCTGGAACCTCTCGCTGTCTGAAACCGGCGAGCAACTGGTCTACCAGTATGACGACGAGAGCAATCACGGCGGCATCGCGCGGCTCTTGGCAGCGGTCGAGGCGGCCGGCATCGGCTTTGCCGACCTGTCGACCCACCAGACCTCGCTGGAGGACATTTTCGTTTCCCTGATCGGAGAAGGCAGATGAATTTCGAAGCGATCAAGGCGATCTATTATTACGAAATGGCGCGCACGCGCCGCACCCTGCTGCAGAGCGTGGTCTCGCCGGTCATTACCACGGCGCTTTACTTCATCGTCTTCGGCGCAGCCGTTGGCTCGCGCATGGAGCCGGTCGACGGCGTCGGCTATGGCGGCTTCATCACGCCGGGGCTGATCATGCTGACGCTGATCACCCAATGCGTGGCGAACGGCTCGAGCGGCATCTACTTTCCGAAATTCACCGGCACGATCTACGAGATCCTCTCTGCGCCGATCGCCATGACGGAAATCCTTATCGGCTATGTCGGCGCGGCGGCGACCAAGGGCATGATCATCGGCCTGATCATTCTCGCCACGGCAGCCTTCTTCGTCGACCTGCGCATCGAACATCCGGTCCTGATGCTGTTCTTCATGCTGCTGACGGCGATCGCCTTCAGCCTGGCGGGCTTCATCATCGGCATCTGGGCGAAGAACTTCGAACAGCTGAGCATGGTGCCGATGCTGGTCGTGCCGCCGCTGACCTTCCTCGGCGGCACCTTCTACTCGGTGAGCGTGCTGCCGCCGTTCTGGCAGACGGTCAGCCATTTCAATCCGGTGCTCTACCTAGTCAGCGGTTTCCGCTGGAGCTTCTTCGAGGTGTCGGACGTGCATCCGCTGATCAGCCTCGGCATGATCGGCCTGTTCCTCGCCATCTGTCTCGGCTTTCTCGCCTGGGTGTTCCGCACCGGCTACAAGCTGCGCGCCTGACCGCCGTTCAGTCGCGCAGGCGCAGTTCGTCGCTTTGCATCTGCAGCGAGCCGAGCGTCGACAGGAAGCTCATGCCGAGCAGGCTCTGGTCGAGCTGGCCCTGCTCGATGACTGCGGCCTGGATGCCTTCGCGCAGGATCGGGCCAAGCGCCACCTGCCGCAGGCGGACCGGCGCCGCCATGGCCCGGCCGTTAGCCGTCAGGATCGTCTGGGTGAAGGCGAGGTCGGCCGGATCGATGCCGATGCGCATGGCATCCTCGTAGCGCAGCGCCACGGCGCTGGCGCCGGTGTCGATCAGCACCGGGACCGATACCCCGTTGATCTCGACCGAGGTCTCGAAATGCCCGCCGAGCGACTTGTGCAGGATGACTTCCGCCGTGCCCTCGCTGGTGGTGACGACGACGGCGCGGCCCGGAATGAGGCCTGCCAGCAGCCGGTCTCCGATTGCCTGCAGTTCCATGCGGTAGAGATAGCCGGTGACGAGCGCCAGGATGATCAGCAGCCAGACGGCGAGCTGCCGGGCGCTTTCGCCGAGCGAGCGGCGCGAGGCGATGAGGCCGACCGACAGCAGGGCGGCGAAGGGCAGCAGGCGGATGAAGCTGCCGAAATCCTCGTTGGCCATGCCGAAACTCTGTCCGCTGTCATGGTTGACGACGAGCACGGCGAGGCCGAAGCCGAGAATGGCAAGAACGATGATCAGCCGCATCAATTGGTCTCCCGCTCCCTGGCCATGCGGCTGCGGCGGGTCTCGCGGCGCGGCTTGCGCTCGACGGTCTCGAGGCGCGCGGGCAGGGCTTCCATGATCGCGCGGCGCTCGGCGTCGGTATAGCTTGTCCAGGCGCCGATCTCGTCTCCGGTGCGGCCGCAGCCGAAGCAGTAGCCGGTGTTCATGTCGATCGAGCAGACGAGGATGCAGGGCGATTCCATGGGGTGGCCTTGGTTTGCGGGTCCGGACTATATCGGGTGCTCAGCTGGCCATGGCAAGGGCCGCAAGTGCTGCGATCTCCGTCACCTGCTGGGTCGCGCCGATCGTGTCCCCGGTGTGACCGGAGAGCCGGCGGCGGACCTTGGCGGTGAAGCCGGCGGCCGCAAAGGCTGCGACCAGCACGGCGAGGAAATAGGCAAACAGCGAGGCGGAGGGGACCGCAAGGGCCGCGGCGATCATCAGGCCGGTGACCAGCGCGCTGTTCAGCGACGACTTGAGCGGCGCGCCAGCCGCGACCGCAAGGCCGCCGGTGCGCGCCGGCGGCAGCGCCGACCAGTGCCATACCATCAGCGCGCGGCTGAGCGCGGCGACGGCCAGCAGGCAAAGCGCTGCGGCAAGGGGGGCAAGCTCGGTTGCCAGCTGGGCGATCGCTGCGGCGCGCATGCCGTAGGCGACGACCAGCGCGACGGCGCCATAGGAGCCGATGCGGCTGTCCTTCATGATCGCCAGGGCATGGTCACGGTCGCGTCCGCCGCCCATGCCGTCGGCGGCGTCCGACAGGCCGTCCTCATGCAGAGCGCCGGTGACGCCGGCCTGCACGGCAAGCGCGGCAAAGGCGGCAAGGAGTGGGCTCGCGTCGAGCAGAAGCATGAGGCCGAGCGTTGCGGCCGCCGGCAGGGCGATCAGCAGCCCAGCCAGCGGAAAGGCCCTGACGCCGCGCGACAGGCTGCCGTCATGGCCCTCGAAAACGCGGGCGGGCACGGTTATACGGCTGAGGAAGGAGACCGCCCGGGCGGTGTCGGTCAGATAGGCACGCCAATCCATGGGATCGGTTCACTCCATTGCAAAGACGACGGTCGGGACCGTTTTTTGGCTTGTTGCGGCAGGGCGCGGTCCGTATTAGAGGAGCCAACAAAGCCCGATTTCGACGCAGATTACAAGGAAGCCTTGCTCATGACCGTGACCGGCCTGCCATTCGACGATTTCCGCGCGCTGCTGCGTGACCTGCCCGGTCCCGATACGGCCGCGCTGGTGGCGGCGCGCGAGCGTGACCGGCAGCTGACCAAGCCGGCCGGCGCTCTGGGACGGCTCGAGGAGATCGCCTTCTGGCTCGCCGCCTGGACCGGCCGTCCGCCGGCCGTCACGCGTCCGCTGGTCGCCATCTTCGCCGGCAATCACGGCGTGACGAAGCACGGCATCACGCCCTATCCGTCTTCGGTGACGCAGCAGATGGTCGAGAACTTCGCCGCAGGCGGGGCGGCGATCAACCAGATCTGCGCGACCTATGATCTCGGGCTGAAGATCTTCGACCTGGCGCTCGACTATCCGACCGGCGACATCACCTGCGAGGCAGCACTCTCCGAGCGCGACTGCGCCGCCACCATGGCCTTCGGCATGGAAGCGATCGCCGGCGGCACGGACTTGCTGTGCATCGGCGAAATGGGCATCGGCAATACGACGATCGCCGCCGCAATCAATCTCGCGCTCTACGGCGGCACGGCCGAGGAATGGGTCGGTCCCGGCACCGGATCGGAAGGCGAGGTGCTGAAGCGCAAGATCGACGCGGTGAAGGCCGCCGTCGAATTCCACAAGGACCATCTCGGCGATCCGCTTGAGATCCTGCGACGCCTCGGCGGACGCGAGATCGCCGCCATGGCTGGCGCCATCCTCGCCTGCCGCATGCAGAAGATCCCCGTGCTGATCGACGGCTATGTCGCGACCTCGGCCGCAGCCATCCTCAAGGCCGCCAATCCGTCGGCACTCGACCACTGCCTGATCGGCCACGTGTCCGGTGAGCCGGGCCACCTCAAGACAATCGAGAAGCTCGGCAAGACGCCGCTCCTGGCGCTCGGCATGCGACTCGGCGAAGGCACGGGTGCGGCGCTTGCCGCCGGCATCGTCAAGGCTGCCGCCGCCTGCCATTCCGGCATGGCGACCTTCCAGAGCGCCGGGGTATCCACGAAGTCCGATGGCTGACGACGCGCGCGACAAGAAAGCCGCGGCCAAGGCCGCGGCGGCGATCGAGAAGAAGACGGGCATCGCCCATTTCTTCGCAGCCGGTCGCTATTCCTTCCAGGGCTTTCGCCGGCTCATCGGCGAGGCGGCGTTTCGCCACGAACTGCTGGCGCTGGTCGTCGGCCTGGGGCTGTTTGCCTATGTCGGTGCCACGCTCGGCGAATTCGTCACCTTCATCATCCTGATGCTGGTGCTGTTCTGCGTCGAGGCGGTCAATACGGCGATCGAGGAACTGGTCGACCGCATTTCGCCGGAAATCTCGACGGTCGGCCGCAATGCCAAGGATCTCGGTTCGTTTGCCGTCTTCTGCCTGCTGGTGGCGAACGGCCTCTATGCCGGCTACGTCGTGTTCTTCGCCGCCTAGAATCGGACCTTCGCGACCACAGCGCGGTGATCAGACGGCCAGGGCGTGACGACGATGTCGGCCTCCGGCTTCTTCTCACCGACGATGGAAACGCTCAGCGTCTCCAGCTTCGGGCTGTGGCCGAAGACGTAGTCTATCCGGTCGTGGTGGTCGTCCTTGGCGGTCGGCTCGGATGTCGGCGTCCAGGTGAAGGCGGGCTTTGCCACTTCGTCGGGATGGACGGCGCGCAGCAGGTCCGTCATGCCGGCTTCCTGCTCGATCCTCATCGCAGACGGGTATTTTACCGCCATCGGCTGGTTGCCGGCCTTGACGGCCGCGTCGGTCCAGTCGCGATGGGACGGCTCGTTGAAGTCGCCGAAGAGGAAGACGGCATCGGCGCCTTCCGCCTGTTTCATGTCCTTCATCACCAGATCGAGCGCCGGGCCGCGGGCCTTGGCGGCGGCCTCGACGGCTTCGTCGGCGGTCTTCAGGAAGGGCGCCGGACCGTAGTCGATGCCGAGCAACTGATAGGGCTGGTAGGGGAAGTCGGTGAGGTGGATGTTGAAGGCGTAGACCTTGCGGCCGTTGACGTTGATTTCGGCGCCGAGATCGTTGTCGGTCGGCTTGCCGATCGGGTAGCGGCTGATGATCGCGTTGGCCCAGAGCGCCGGGTTGGTCTTGGTCTGATCGTAGTAGTGGAAGCCGAGTGCCTTGGCGAGTTTCTCGGCGACGCTCGGTCCGGTCGGCACGCAGTCGTCGGCATCGCAGACGTCGGGTTCCGGCTTGGTCTCCTGAACGCCGATGATGTCGGCGCCGGCGGCGCGGATCACGGCGGCCGTCTCGGACACATCTTTCTCCTCGTTGGCGCCTCCGCCCCAGATGTTGAAGCTCATGACCGTGAGTTCGGTCGGCGTGTCGGCGGCCAGCGCCGGCGCGCCGGCGAGTGCCGTCGATAAGAGCATTGCGGACAGCAGCTTGGACATGGATATCTCCCGAATCCGTCGATTTTCGCTGACGATAGGCGGGATCGATGACAGACGCACGAAAGAAAAAATGATTGCGGCGTGAGGCCGAACGCAGCCCGCGCTTAGGCGAACTGGCGCTTACGCGGCTCGACCGCCTGGGTCTCGGTCACGGCCGGCAGGCTTTCCAGCACGCGCCGCGCCGGCAGGATGGCGATGACCTCGGTGCCTTCGCGCAGCTTCGACTTGAGCTTGAATTCGCCGCCGTGCTTGGCAAGGATCGCCTGGACGATCGGCAGGCCGAGGCCCGTGCCCTGTTCGGCGCTCTTGATGGCGATCGAGCCCTGGCCGAAGGCGGACAGCACGACCGGGATCTCGTTTTCCGGAATGCCCGGGCCGTTGTCGCGGATGGAGACATACTGGCCGCCGCCCGCCGTCCAGCCGGCCTTGACGTGGATCTCGCCGCCCTGGGGGGTGAACTTGACCGCATTGGACAGCAGGTTCAGCACGACCTGGCGCATGGCCTTCTCGTCGGCCCAGACGGCCGGCAGGTCGGGTTCGAACTGTTCCTCGATGGTGATGTTCTTGGCCTTGGCGCGCAGCTGCACCATGCCGACGCAGTCCTCGGCGAGGTCGAGCAGAGACACGACTTCCTCGTTCAGCTCGTATTTGCCGGCCTCGATGCGCGACAGGTCGAGGATCTCGTTGATCAGGTCGAGCAGGTGCTGGCCGGAGCGATGGATGTCGCCGGAATATTCCTTGTAGAGCGGATTGTTGAGCGGGCCGAGCACTTCCGTCGCCATGACTTCGGAGAAGCCGAGGATGGCGTTGAGCGGGGTTCTGAGCTCGTGCGACATCGAGGCGAGGAAGCGCGACTTGGCGAGGTTGGCTTCCTCGGCGCGGCGGCGCGCCTCGTCGGACAGCGATTTGGCCACTTCGAGCTCGGCGATCAGGTCGTCCTTTTCCGTCTGGAAGGAGAGGAGCTTGAGGTTGGCCTGATGCAGCCGGCTGGTGATGTAGATGAAGAAGATGAGCGCGGTGGTGAACAGCGCGGTGACGCCGATGTCGAGCGCATGGCGCGTGGTGATCGCCACATAGACCAGCGCGCCGACGGTCGGCAGAAAACCGAACAGAACCGCCTGGCGCAGCAGCATGTTCGACATGGCCGTGACCGACAGGACGATCAGCAGCGCCGCGCCCTTGTAGAGCACGAAGGTGTCGCCGCCGCAGGCAGTACAGGACTGGAGCGAGAAGAAGGCCCAGCAGACGCCCATGGCGGCCTGGCCGGCGAGCAGCAGGCGGCGCCACTTGACGAGGTTGGCGGCGGCCAGGTCATGCCGCGCGGCGCGCTTGACGAGGAGGATGTTGAGCGCGTGGACGGTGAGCGTCGCCAGCGTCCAGAGAAAAAGCGTCGGATCGGGATTGATGTAGGCGCCGAATCCGCTGACCATGAGGATGACGATCGGCATCACGGCCGCACCCTGCAGGGTGGCGCCGACATGCATGCCGAGCATCTCGCTCTCGAACAGCATCGTCCCGGCCTTGTTCGACTGCAAACGTTCGCGCGTCGTCCGGACCGCCTTCGCCACAGCCGTGTTGCGATGGCCGCGGGAGAGGTCGACGATGTTCTTGTCAGCCGAGGTTGGGACGCCTTTACTCATGTTCGGATGGTCACTTGTCGCGGATCAGGCGAAATTAGCGGGAAATTCTTAAGAAGATGCTGTCGAAAAGGATTTGTTTGCCATGATTGCCAAGGCTTCGTTGTTGAAATGGGCCGAAATGTGAAGCGCACATGGCGCGTTCTGCGCGATGCCGTCGTCGGGCTTTCGATGCTTTTCCTCGGGCTTCTGATTGCCGCCAAGCTGGAGAACGACAATCGGCAGATCGTCGCCGGGCATTTCATCGCTGTGGACGGCGATACGCTGATGCAGGCGGGGGCACGGTTCCGGCTGGAGGGGATCGACGCGCCGGAGATCGGCCAGAGCTGCGGTTCCGCGGATGCCCCGACCGCCTGCGGCGAGACCGCAAAGCGAAGGCTTGCCGCGTGGGTGGCGCGGGGCGACTTCTCCTGCAGCGGCGGCGAGCGTGACCGCTATGGCCGCCTGCTGGTCCGCTGCAGGGCCGGCGCGGCCGACGTCAACGCGGCGCTGGTGCGCGAGGGTTTCGCTCTGTCCTATGGCGACTATGCCCGCGAGGAGGCGGCCGCCCGGCTTGACGGTGCGGGGCTGTGGGCCGGCGAATTCCAGCGGCCGGCCGACTGGCGGCGCAGCCATCAGGCGGGGACGGAGCTCGAGGAGAGGGAACATTCCCCCGGCTTTTTGGCTTCCCTTGGCCGCTGGCTTGGTGTCAACTGAGCCAAAATCGCGGGAGGTATCATGAAACTCTATGACGGCGGGCGGGCGCCCAATCCACGCCGGGTCACGGTGTTCCTCAAGGAAAAGGGGATCGAGGTCGAGATCGTGCCGGTTGACATGGGGTCGCTCGGACACAAGTCGGACGAGATCACGGCGAAGAACCCCTTGCAGCGTCTGCCGATCCTCGAACTCGACGACGGGACCATCCTGTGCGAATCGGTCGCCATCTGTCGCTATTTCGAGGAGATCCAGCCCGATCCGCCGCTGTTCGGCATCGACGCCAAGGACAAGGCGCTGGTCGAGATGTGGAACCGGCGGGCGGAACTGAGCTTCTTCGCCGCGGTGGCCGCTGCCTTCCGCCATCTGCATCCGGCCATGCGCGAATGGGAGGTGCCGCAGGTTCCGGAATGGGGCGAGGCCAACAAGCCGAAGGTGCTCGACTTCCTGCGCTTCCTCGACGGGGAACTGGCGACCCGCGAATTCATTGCCGGGCCGCGCTTTACCATCGCTGACATCACGGCGATGATCGCCTTCGAATTCATGAAGCCGGCGAAGATCACCTGTCCGGAGGAATTGACGCATGTCTGGCGCTGGTACAAGGCCGTGCATCAGCGGCCGAGTGCTGCCCTCTGACCGGTCGCATGATGGAAAACGGTGGTGCTGTCGAGGGCAGGGACGAGGCGATGGACCCGCTCCGGCGCGCCATTGCCGCCTGCCGCATCTGCCGCGACTGCCCGGCCGGCGGGCCTGAGAACCGCCTGCCGCACGAGCCGCGCCCCGTCGCCATCATCTCCTCTGAAGCCCGTATCCTGATTGCCGGCCAGGCGCCGGGGCTGAAGGTCCACCAGACGGGCCTCCCGTTCAACGATGCGTCCGGCGACCGGCTTCGCCAGTGGCTCGGCATCGATCGGGAGACCTTCTACGATCGCCGCCGTTTCGCCATCGTGCCCATGGGTTTCTGCTTTCCCGGTTACAACGAAAACGGCCACGACCTGCCGCCAAGGCGCGAATGCGCGCCGCACTGGCGCGAGACGGTGGTGGCCTCCATGCCGCAGATCGAGCTGGTGCTGGCGATCGGACAATATGCCCAGGCCTGGCATCTGGGCGGACGCCGGCGAAAGACGATGACCGAGACGGTCGAGCATTGGCGCGACTACTGGCAGGGCAATGTCGAGGGTCCGAAGGTGCTGCCGCTGCCGCATCCAAGCTGGCGCAATACCGGCTGGCTGAAGCGTCATCCCTGGTTCGAGGCCGAGGTTTTGCCGGTGCTGAAACGCGAGGTGGAGAAGCTCGCGGCCTGAAACGATTTTCTTTGCTTTAACGGATTTTCAGCTATACCGGGAAAATTATTCGAAAGGCTTTGGCATGGACAGACTCGACCGAAAAATTCTCCGCATCCTTCAGGAAGACTCCACTCTGGCCGTCGCCGATCTGGCGAAGAAGGTCGGATTGTCGACCACGCCGTGCTGGCGGCGCATCCAGAAGATGGAGGAAGACGGCATCATCCGTCGCCGCGTCGCGCTGCTCGATCCGGTCAAGGTCAATACCAAGGTCACCGTCTTCGTCTCGATCCGCACCTCCAGCCATTCGATCGAATGGTTGAAGCGCTTTTCCGAAGTGGTGGCGGAATTCCCTGAAGTCGTCGAGTTCTACCGCATGAGCGGCGACGTCGACTACCTGTTGCGCGTCGTCGTCCCGGACATTGCTGCCTATGACGCCTTCTACAAGCGCATGATCGCCAAGATCGAGATCCGAGACGTGTCCTCGGCCTTCGCCATGGAGCAGATCAAGTACACGACGGAATTGCCGCTCGACTACATGCTGCTCGACAACCAGCGCAATTCGGAGGACTGAGGCTCGCGGCGAGCCTCAGGGCTTCAGGCGCTTGAGGATCTTTTCGCTCCTCAGTTCGCGCACGGCATCCTTGCCGATCCACCGTGCCGTCCTGTCGTCGCTCGCCGCCAGTTTTTCGGCGAGCGCCAGCGCCGGAGCGTGGCAGGTGCGGTTGCGCTTGCCGATATTGCGCAGCGCCCAGTTCACCGCCTTGCGGACGAAGTTGCGCGGGTCGGTCGCGTATTTCTCGATCAGCGGCAGATAGCCGAGCAGCGCCTGATCCGGCTCGTCCTTGTTATGGACCGTGGCGCCGGCGATCATGGCGAAGGCGGTGCGGCGGACATACTCGCGCTCGTCGGCGGCGAATTCCGTGACGAGATCGCGCCAGTAAGGCGTGTCGGTGAAGAGATCCGCGGCGGTGTCGACGATTTCCCAGGAATTGAAGTCGCCGGCCCAGGCGCGCACCTCGTTCGCGCTCAGAGCCTTGGGATCGGCGGTCAGGATCGCCAGCATGCGGGCGTCCCGCAGGCCCGTGCCCCACAGGGCGAGCGCCCGGCGCTGATCGCGCTTCACCTGCCGGACGAGGGCCTGCATCTGCGGCGTCGTGATGCCGAGCGCCGTTGTGGTGTCGATGCCGAACCGTGCCATGCCGGCAATGTTGGCTTCGTTCCGCAGCGACTGGAGATAGGTGACGATCTCGTCGACCGAAGATGCAGGCGTAAGCGTCATTTCTTTTCGAGCCGTGCGAGCAGCGAGGACGTATCCCAGCGATTGCCGCCGAGCTTCTGCACTTCGCCGTAGAACTGGTCGACCAGGGCGGTGACGGGGAGGGCCGCACCGTTGCGGCGGGCCTCGGATAGCACGATGTCGAGGTCCTTGCGCATCCAGTCGACGGCGAAGCCGAACTCGTACTTGCCCTCATTCATCGTCTTGTGGCGGTTTTCCATCTGCCAGGAACCGGCCGCCCCCTTGGAGATGACTTCGATGACCTTTTCGATGTCGAGGCCGGCCTTCTTGCCGAAGTGAATTCCTTCGGCAAGGCCTTGCACGAGGCCGGCGATGCAGATCTGGTTGATCATCTTGGTGAGCTGGCCGGATCCTACCGGACCCATGAGGCCGACCATGCGGGCAAATGCGTCGATCACGGGCTTTGCCTTGTCGAAGATATCAGGATCGCCGCCGCACATCACGGTCAGCACGCCGTTCTCGGCGCCGGCCTGGCCGCCCGAGACGGGTGCGTCGACGAAGCCGCAACCCTTCGCGGCGGCTGCCTCGGCCAACTCGCGGGCGACCTCGGTCGATGCGGTGGTGTTGTCGACCAGGATGGCGCCGGATCTCATGCCGGACAGCGCGCCGTCCTTGCCGATCGTCACCGAACGCAGGTCGTCGTCATTGCCGACGCAGGTAAAGACGAAATCGGCATCTGCGGCTGCTTCGGCCGGGGTGGCTGCGGCCTTGCCGCCGAACTGCGTAACCCATTTCTCGGCCTTGGCGGCGGTGCGGTTATAGACGGTGACGTCGTGCCCGCCCTTGGTCTTCAGGTGCCCCGCCATCGGGTAACCCATGACGCCCAAACCGATGAATGCGACCTTGGCCATGCTCAGAATTCTCCTGCCTCGTGTTTCGTGCGGGCAGGATTAAAGCATTGCGCGGCAGAGGAAAAGCGCAGCAGGCCGCGCAGCGGTTCTCAGAAGCCGGAAACTTTCAGCAGATAGGCGATGATGTCGGCGCGCATGGCCGGATCGGGCGCCTTGTGGTCGGCGAGAAAGCCGTCGAGATAAGCGGTCCTGGCCGCCGCGCCATCGCCGCCGATCATCGGGATGAGGCGGTCGACGCCGCGGTGGCAGCGCGCGCAAGCCTTCGCATAGGCGGCTTCGCCGGCGACAGGATCGCCTGCGGCTTGAGCCATTCCGGTCAGACAGAGAAGAAAGGCGAGAAACATGGCGCGGATCATGGGAGACCTCTGATGAGAAGAGACGGGGCCGTCTCCGGCGTGCCCCTCAGCTTCTCATCAAATCAAAGGCGCGGCAATTGGCTCAGCCCTTGAGCCGCGCGATCACCAGGTGGCCCGGAGAGGGGTTGCCGTCCTGCATGCGCACATTGATCTCGGATATCTCGACGATCTCGAAGCCGGTCGAGGCCAGCCGTTCGCGGATATAGGTCTCCGAATGGGCGAAGCGCTGATGCGGACCGACCATGTAGGGCCGTCCGGCCAGCATGTCCTCGGGCAGGGTCTCGGACGAGAAGATGAAAAGGCCGCCTGAGACCATGTTTTCCGCCGCGCCGAAGAACAGCGGTTCGAGCGCGCCGAGATAGGGCAGCACGTCGGTCGCGGTGATCAGGTCGAAGGCGTCGTCGTCATTGTCCTCGAGGAAATCCTCGACCTCGGCGACGTACAGCGTCTCGTAGAGATCCTTCTCGTGGGCGATCTCGACCATGTTTTCGGAAATGTCGATGCCGGTGATGTCGTCGACCATGTCGCGCAGCGTGCCGCCGGTGAGGCCGGTGCCGCAGCCGAGGTCGAGCATGCGCTTGAACGGGCCGAGCCCGAGCGCCTGCAGCCTCTGGCGCACCATGGCGGGAACCGCATAGCCGAGCTGTTCGACGAGAATGTCCTCGAAGGCTTCGGCATGCTGGTCGAACAGCGTCTCGACATAGGCGTCGGGGGCCTTTGGCGGAGCTTCGCCGCGGCCGAGCGAGGCGATCCGCACCGAGGCGCCGCCATGGTCCTCGGGGTCGATCGCCAGCACTTCTTCATAGGCCTTGACGGCGGCGTCGATGTCGCCGGCCTTTTCAAGGGCGAGCGCCCGGTTGTAGGCTTCCGCCAATGCGTCTTCGTCGATCTTGGCCATGGGGACACTCCAATCGTTGCGCGCCGTCCGCCGGCGCCCGTTTGGCCAGCCTCTAAAGTGTCGCCGGGCCTTTGGCAATGCGCGAGGCGGGGTGCGTGCCGGAACACGGCCTTGCCGTCTCTCGTTAGGCGGGATAACCACGAAGGTTACACGGGAGATGGGCAGCGGCATGGCGGAACAGGGCGAAATCATCCAGGGTGCGGGCACGATCATCCAGGGGGCCGGCAAGGCGCATGGCGACGGGCCTGCCCTGCCGGCCAATTCGGTCGAAAAAGCCAATATGATCATCCACTACTATCGCGGCGAGATCGGCCGGATGACCAGCTGGCGCGACCGGATCGACCGGACCTCCAACTGGGCCATGACCGTGGTCGCCGGCCTGCTGTCGGTGTCGCTGTCGACGCCGACCTCGCATCACGGCGTGGTGCTGTTCGCCATGCTGCTGATTTCGCTGTTTCTGATGATCGAGGCGCGCCGCTACCGCTTCTTCGACGTTTACCGGGCGCGGGTGCGCCAGCTCGAGCGGCACTATTTCGCCCAGGTGCTGAGCCCGCAGGCCGAACTCAATCCCGACTGGGCGGTGGCGATCGCGGCAAGCCTGCGCAGCCCGGCCTTCCTGATGAGCTACCGCGAGGCGCTGTTCCGCCGCATCCGCCGCAATTATGTCTGGATGTATCTCATCCTGCTGCTGGCCTGGGGACTGAAGATCTCCAGCCCCAAGCTGCTACCGGACGAGCTCTCGGTCGAGTTCATCCATTCCTTCGGCGATCTGGCGGCCAATGCCACGCTCGGGCCGCTGCCGGGCTGGCTGGTGCTGTCGGCCGTCGCCCTGCTGCACTCTTTGGTGGTCTTCGCAGCACTGCACCGCGAGCCTGATGACGGCGAGTTCGCCCATGGCGAGGTTCATGTCTGAGCGGCGTCAGTGAAGGATGAATTCGCCCCGCAGCGCCCGCCATTCGTTGGCAGTGATCAGGCGCTGGTGCACGTAGCTGACGGAATGCAGCGGACCGTCGAGCTTTTCCTGCCAGAATTTCAGGAAGCCCTTCATCTCGGGGAAGTCCGGCGCCAGATAATAGTGCTGCCAGACATAGGTCTGCAGCAAGGTGGGATGGTCGGGCAGGCGGTAGAGGATTTGCGCCGTCGTCAGGCCATAGCCCTTCAGCATCAGTTCCATTTCGTTGTTCATGACAACCTCGTCTTCGTTCCCTTTTCCAGAGGACCGGAGCCGGCGGTGTTCCGCTTCGGCGGACCGATCGGCCGCCCGAGGAGCGGCCTGTATCCATGGAAGCAGTGTAAGGTTACCTGAGGCTTAACGAAAGCGGATTTGCTGAAAATTTCCCTTCGAAACCAATGGGTTGGCAGCCAGTCCTGCGGAGTGCTGCCAACGGCTGAGTGTGGGAACGCGCGAGCGGTCAGCGCTTGAGGTGGCGGGTCAGTCGGGCTTCCATCGCCGCCCAGATGTGGCGCATCGCCTCGACGATCGACAGATAGAAGATCGCCGCCCAGAGATAGGCCTGGTAGTCGAAGGTGCGCGAGAAGGTGTAACGGGTCTGGCCCATCAGGTCGAGCACGGTGACGACCGCGACGACAGCCGAGGCCTTGATCATCAGGATGATCTCGTTGCCATAGGGCCTGAGCGCCACGATCAGCGCCTGCGGCAAGATGATCTTGCGGAAGGTCACGAAGGGGCTCAGCCCGAGCGATTTGGCGCCTTCTGTCTGTCCGCGCGGCACACTGAGAATGGCGCCCCGCAGGATCTCCGCCTGATAGGCGGCGGTGTTGAGCGTCATCGACAGGAGCGCGCAATACCAGGCCTCGCGGAAGAACCACCAAAGGCCCACGGCTTCGATCTGCGGACGGAAGGAGCCGAAGCCGTAGTAGATCAGGTAGATCTGGGCGAGCAGCGGCGTTCCGCGGAAGACGTAGACATAGGCGTAGGATATGACGTTCAGCACGCGGATCCTGGACATGCGGGCGAAGGCGATCGGAATCGACAGGATGGCGCCGACGGCGATCCCGACCACCACCAGCGTTAGGGTGACCCAGAGGCCGGACAGGTAGCGTGGGCCATACTTGACGAACTTGTCGGTGTCCCAGTTGCTGATCATCATGTAGGCGAGGGCGGCGGCAAGCAGCAGCCATATTCCGATACCGGCAAGTCCGACGATGCGCGAACCGTTCAGTGCGCTCACCCTTTGGGGCGGGGCCGGGCGCGGCGCGATGAGTTGGGTGGCATAGCTCATCGGCGGACTCCGGCGCGGTTGCTCCAGCGATCGATCGCGCTGATGCCGATCGACGAGACGACGGCGAGAAAGAGGAAGAGGGCGCAGGCCAGCAGATAGAAGAAGAACGGTTCCTTGGCGACCTTCGCGGCGATGCCGGTCTGGCGCAGGATGTCCGAGAGACCGATGACGGAGACGAGCGCCGTGTCCTTCAGCAGGTTCATCCACAGGTTCCCGAGGCCGGGCAGGGCGATGCGGATCAGTTGCGGTACGATGATCAGCCGCATGGTCCGGGCGCGATGCAGGCCGAGCGCGTCGCCGGCCTCGTACTGGCCCTTGGGGATGGCGCGGAAGGCCGACAGCAGCACTTCGGAGCAATAGGAGGAGAATACCACCGACAGCGCGATCATGCCGGCGAGGAAGGCGTTGATCTCGATCCGCTGGTCGTTGCCGAACCAGGCGAGGATCGACTGGATGCCCATCTGCACGCCGTAATAGACGATGAACAGCGTCAGCAGTTCAGGCAGGCCACGGAAGATCGTCGTGTAGATGCCGCCGGCGAGCCGCAGCGTCTTTTCCTCCGACTGCATGGCGAGCGCCACGAAGAAGCCGATCAGCAGCCCGAAGGGCAGCGTCGCGAGAGAAAGGGAGACGGTAACCTTGACGCCAAAGGCGATTTCATCGCCCCAGCCGGTCGCGCCACAGGCGACGAGCGAGGAACTGCCGAAAATGGTGAAGATGCCGGCCGGTCCGCACAGCGGATCGAAGGCATATTGAAACCAGGCCCAGAACGACCCGAGCAGCCGCGCCCGCACCTTCTCCTTGACCTGGGCCAAATCCATCTCATAGGCGAGGTCAGAGCTCTTATCCTTGCCAAAGGCGCAGAATTTACAAAGATTGGTGCAGATATTGGAATAATTGATATGCTGGTTATAGATGAAATAGGCATTGTCGCCATTCATCCTGTTCCTGACCAGGTTGGCCATATAGCCAAGAGCCAGGATTTCTTTGGTGTTATACAGGGCCAGCCCGTCTTGCAGGTTTAGCCTCTCGCCGGCCTCCACTTTTTCCAGAATATCCCCAAGTCCTGCCTGTTGCACAAAAGATTTCATAATTAACCGCAAATAAAAAATAAAATAGTTATCTGGATGTCAAAATCGGCATACGAAACCGGTCGAACTTGACATTCATCCTTGGAGCAAGCGATACTTTGCCGTCCACGGCCGACGTTACAAAATAGCGTCAAAGGCTTGCAATCTTTTGTAACGACTCCTAAAAAAAAAAAGCCGGACACGAAGTCCGGCTTTATACTAAAATACAATGTTATCTCTTAATCAAGAAAATATTTCAGTTGATCACGTCTGCTGGAATGACGCAGCCGATTCAAAGCCTTTTTTTCAATCTGGCGAATCCGCTCACGGGAGACATTAAATCGCTTACCAATCTCTTCCAAAGTATATTCGGCCTTTTCGCCGATACCGAAACGAAGCCGGATAATCTTTTCTTCCCGTTCGCTGAGGGTCGACAGAATCTCGGTCACCCGACCAGCAAGCTCCCTGGTCTGCACCGTATCATATGGCGACTGAGAATCATTATTTTCGAGAAAATCGCCAAGGGTCGAGTCATCATCACCAACCGGAGTCTCCAAAGAAATGGGCTCTCTTGATGCCTCCAGAATGGCCAGGATCTTGTCCATGGGCAGTTCGGTGCTCTTGGAGATCTCAAGTGGCGTTGGTTCCCGGCCCAGCTCCTTGAACAGGGCATAAAAGGCCTTGAAAAACTGACTGCGCAGCTCGAGAAAATGTACCGGCAGACGAATAGTCCTGGTCTTATCCAGAATCGCCCGGGTGATGGCCTGCCTGATCCACCAACTGGCATAGGTGGAAAACTTATTGCCCTTGGTATAATCAAAACGAAAGACCGCACGCATCAGACCCAAATTCCCCTCCTGGATCAGATCAGCCAAGGTCAGTCCCTGATGCATATAACGCTTGGCAATGGAGACCACCAGACGCAGATTGGCGCGGATCATCGCATCCTTTGCAACCTCAATGGAACGGCTGTAGGCCTCAATCTTGGCCTGCAATTCATGCAATTCGCGTTTATCAGAATACTTCTTGGCGGCGCTGATCACACTGTAGCGCATGAAATTGAGCTGCTGTTTTTTTGGCTTCAAGGTAGGGTCGCGCTTTTCCCAGAGGTCAATCCGGGTACACAGCAAGCCCATCTCTGCAACCCCAGTGACATCTTCCCGTATGGCCAAAATAATCTGATCAAACCCCTCACGGATGCACTTGGAGTACTTCGCCTCTTCATCAGGGGTCAAGAGATCAAATTGCCCCATTTCCCGAAGATATGTGGTTGTGGTCTCTTCTGCTTCATGGCTGATATCGCCTGCAGCCATGATCGAGCCATCTGTCAGATCTTCATCCTCATCGCTTTCAGCCTTATCATGATCCCACGCCTCTCCAGACAAGGTTCTCTTTTCACCGTTTTTTTCAACAGTGACGATCTGAATATTGTTGGCCCCAAGAAAATTAAAGATATTTTCAATGGCATTCGGATCTTTAATCTCATCAGGCAACAATTCATTCAAATCGCTAAAGCTGAGACATCCTTCAGACTGACCCGCTTTCAGTAGATTTTCTTTCAATTCAGAAAGCACTGGGACATACTCCATTATTTATATTTTTTAGACAACTCATCTATTTACAAAACCCAATAATTACAGTAAAAATTTAGCCTTATACATTGACATATTCAGAATCAGGCCCGTTGATACCACAATCTCTTGCGA
>Ga0180012_1000066_pt1 | contig 53679 bp, 50 predicted proteins | sample KR11_S2_MetaG_FD_122243 | JGI IMG/M metagenome (GOLD analysis project Ga0180012, IMG submission 122243) | Groundwater microbial communities from the Olkiluoto Island deep subsurface site, Finland - KR11_S2_MetaG | ecosystem: Environmental > Aquatic > Deep subsurface > Groundwater | place...
AACGGGGCCGAAAATCTCCTGCTGGACGACCGGATCGTTTGCCGGTGCTGCGTCGATGATGGTTGGCTCAAAGAACCAGCCCTTGCCGGTTTGCGGATCGGTGATCGTCCTGCCGCCGATCAGGATCGATACGCCGCGCGCTCGGGCACCCTCGACATGGGCGGCGACGCGGGCAAGATGTTCCGCCGAATTGAGCGGGCCGAATTGAGATCGCTTCAAGCCGTGGCCGATGGTCAGGCTTTGCGCGCGTTCGACGAGACGCGATACGACGTCGCTACGGATCCTGCGGTCGACGACCAAGCGGGAGCCGGCGGAGCAGATCTGTCCGGCATTTTCGAAGATGGCGCCGACAATGCCTTCGACGGCCGCATCGATGTCCGCATCGGCGAGTACGATCACCGGCGATTTTCCGCCGAGTTCCAGCAGCACCCGCGTCACGCTGGGTGCCGCGTCCTGCATCACGTTGACGCCGGTCTGGACGGAGCCGGTAAACGAGACGTGGCGGACGGCGGGGTGGCGCACCAGCGGCGCACCGGCTTCCATGCCAGTTCCTGTCACGACATTGCAGACACCAGCAGGAAGGCCGGCGCGATGCAGCAGTTCGGCCAGTAGCAGCGCCGTCATGGGCGTCTGTTCGGCGGGCTTGGCGATCACCGTGCAACCCGCGGCAAGCGCCGGCGCTATCCCGCGGGCCGCCGTCGACAAGGGGTAATTCCACGGAATGATGTGGGCGGTCACGCCTGCCGGCTCGATGATCGAATAGCCGAGATAGTCATGGCCGAGCGGAAAGCTGTCTCCTTGCAGCGTATTGGCGGCGGCGGCGTAGTATTCGAAGGTGCGGGCAGCGCCCGCCACATCGCCTTCGGCTTCGGCCAAGGGTTTGCCGCTGTCGAGACTTTCGATCACGGCGAGGCGAGGGGCCTCCTCCCGAAGGAGGGCTGCCACGCGGGCCAGAACCGCTCCGCGCGCGGCCGGACGGGTCCTTGCCCAGCCGCGCCCGGCGCGGACTGCGCTGTCGACGGCTGCCGCGATATCGTCGGCGTCACCGGCGGCAAACTGGTGATAGGCGCGACCAAGGCCCGGGTCGAAGGTCTCCATCGTCCGGCCTCGAAGCGGCGGGCACCAGCGGCCGTCGATGAAGTGATCGGCGGGTAGGCCGCTCAAGGTTCCGGTGTCAAAATATTCCGCCGCAAGGCGATCGGCTTCCACGGTCATTTCAATCCATCTCGCTGATCTGGTAGGTGGATTTCGCCAGCCATTCCGGGTCGATCTCGATGCCCCAGCCGGGTGCATCGGTGACCGTAGCCTTACCATCGACGATCGCATAGGGATCGTTGCGGAAGAGACCATATTGCCAGGGATAGTAATCAGCGCCCTCGATCGAGAACTCGAGGTAATCGCCCGCATTGGGTATGGCGCGCAGGATATGCATGGTGAACAGCGTGACCAGCGAGAGATTGGCGCAATGCGGCGTCACCGGCAGTCCGGCGGCAGCGGCCATGCGCGCCACCCTGAGCGTCCGGCTGATGCCACCGAGATAGAGGACGTCGGGTTGCACGATGTCGACCGCCCTGATGTCGATCATGCGCCGAAAGACCGTCAGGTCGCAGTCCTGTTCGCCGCCCGTCACGGCGATATCAAGTGCATCCGCCACCTGCTTGGTCTGTTCCAGTTCCCAGTAGGGGCAGGGCTCCTCGTAATGGACCATGCCGTGGTCCTCCATCATCCGCCCGACCTCGATCGCCTTGTCCGGCGAATAGCAGGAATTGGCGTCGGCCAGCAGGGCGGCCTCCGATCCCAGCGCGTTGGCCACCGCCGGAATGATCTCCTCGGTGCGGCCCCGCCATTCGTCTTTATTGCGTCCCACTTCCGCACCGACGCGAAACTTGAAGGCATCAAAGCCGAATTCCTGGCGCAGCCGCTTGAAGCGCTCGACCTCGTCGCGCGGGGTGATATCGCGCTTCATCGAGGAGGCGTAGGCGCGCAGCGGTCCCGGCGTTCCACCGAGCAGGGCTGTGACCGGCTTGCCGGCCTGCTTGCCGCGCAGATCCCAGATCGCCGTATCAAGCCCGCCGATGGCGCGACGTAGATAGGATCCGGGAAATTTGTGCTCGCGTTCGGTAATCAGGTCGAGATGGTCGTCCAGATCTGTAATCTCCACGCCCAGCGTCCAGGGCGCGACCTGCCGATGCAGGACCAGCGCGGCGATGTCGGAATTGTAATTCGACAATTGCCCCCAGCCCGTCGGCCCGGTCTCGTCTGTGACGCGGACGAAGGCGACATAGCGCGTCGAAAAGGTCTCGATCGACTTCAGTTTCATCGCCGGCAACTCCGTTTTCTTGCGTGGGCGTCCTATCATTGGCCTCACATTGAGCCGAAACTGGCCTTTGACTAAGGTCCATTTTGGATTAGTTTTCATGCCAATAAAGCCGACAACGGCGCTTGGGGAATGGGAATGGTCAAATACGCCGGCGGGGCTCTGATCCCGCCGATCAGCATCAACAGGGACGACCCGGGCTCGCTGACGGCGCAGCTGGCGAGCGGTCTGCGAGAACTGATCCTGTCGGGACGGCTTTCGCCCGGCGAACGGTTGCCGTCCAGCCGAACGCTATCGAAGGACCAGGGTGTGTCGCGCACCACGGCCGTGACGGTCTACGAGCAGTTGATGGCGGAGGAGCTCATCTATTCGCGGGTGGGCGCCGGCGCCTATGTCAGCGAGACGCTGCAATCAGAGCGTCCGATCCAGCCGCAGGTCATGCCTGAACTTGCCGATGCGGCACCGCCGCGTCTGGCACGGCTCAGCATCGAGGCATCCGAGCATTATTTCCCCCGCCTTTCCCACCCGCAGGTGCCGCGCCCCTTTGTCACCGGCATGCCCGCCAATGACGAATTTCCGATGCCGCTGTGGTCGCGGCTGTCGGCGCAATACTGGCGCCAGTCGCGCCACCTGGTGCTCGGCTATCCCGATCCTGTCGGGCTGTTCGAGCTGCGTCGTGCCATAGCAAACCATCTCAAGGCCAATCGTGGCGTGGTCTGCGAACCGGACGACATCTTTGTCTTCAACGGCGCGCAGGACGCCTTCAACCGCATCGGCCAGATGCTGCTCAATCCCGGCGATCATGTCTGGTTCGAAAATCCAGGACCGATCGGCGCCCGCAACAGCCTTGTGTCCAGCGGCGCCAGCCTGGTGCCGGTTCCCGTTGACGATCAGGGCATGGACGTGGCGGCAGGGCTGAAGCTCTGTCCGGAGTTCCGCATGGCCTTCGTCACGCCGGCCCGCCAGCATCCGCTCGGCGTCACCATGTCGCTCGGTCGAAGGCTGGAACTGCTGCATGCTGCCGGGCGATGCGGGGCCTGGATCATCGAGGACGATTATGACGGCGAATTCTATTATTCCGGCCATCCCGCGCCGACGCTGAAAAGTGTCGATACGGCCGGGCGGGTCATCTATGTCGGCACGTTTTCCAAGGTGATGTTTGCGGGTCTGCGGCTCGGCTACCTCGTCGCGCCGCCGGAACTTGCCAAGATGTTTCAAAGGGTGGCGGGCGCCACGATGCAGGGCGCGCCCTCCAGCCTGCAGTCGATCATGGCAAGCTTCATGGAGCAGGGGCATTTCAATGCCCATCTTCGACGGATGCGCCGCATCTATGCCGAACGGCAGGCGGCGCTCGTCGATGCGGCCGCACGACACCTCGACGGATTGCTGGACGTTCAGCCGACGACGACCGGCTTCCAGACCGTCGGTCGGTTATGGGATGGTTTTGACGAGAACGAGGTGGCGGCCCGGGCACTGGAGCGCGGCATCATCGTCTCGCCACTCAGCCGTTTCTCGCTGGCGCCGGCGCAGAAGGGCCTGATCCTCGGCTTCAGCGCCGTGCCGTCGCGGGCGACCGTGGCGGCTGTGCGCGATCTCGCCGATCTTCTGCAGGCAATGCGCCGGCAGCGATAGCCGGATCGTTGTTTTCCTGGCAATTAACGGCGCGCGTCTTCGAGGATGAAGTCCGACCCGCGTTCCCCGACCATGATCGACGGTGCGTTGATATTGCCGGACGGGATCAGCGGGAAGATCGAGGCGTCAACAACGCGCAGACCCTCGATGCCATGCACCCGGAGGCGCGGATCGACGACCGATCGGCTCGGGTCCGGTCCCATGGCGCAGGTGCCGCAGGCATGGAAGACGGATCCGCTGCGGGCGCGGATATCGGTCGCCATCTCTTCATCGCTTTCGACTGTCGGCCCCGGAACGATCTCGCGTCTGATCACCCCCGCGAGCGGCGGCATGGCGGCAATCCGGCGCAGGATGCGGGCGCCGTCGATAAGTTCGGCAAGGTCGCTTTCCTCGGAGAGATAGTTCGGCCGGATCAGCGGGGCTGCGAAGGGATCGGCCGATCTGAGTGCGATCTCGCCGCGGCTTTTGGGATGGCAATTCGAGATGCCGAGCATGAAGCCGGAGAACAGGTCGGTGCGCATCAGGGCGCGCTTTCCGGGAATGGCGCGCGTATAGCTCAAGGGAGAGAAATAGAGCTGGATGTCGGGACGCGGTCGATTGGGCCGGCTTCGCACGAAGCCGCCGGCCTGGTTGACGCTGAGCGATAGCGGTCCCTTGCGGGTCAGCAGATATTGCAGGCCGACGCCGAGCCGCCCCCACCACGGCCGCAGCACGTCGTTCAGGGTGGGACGGGACGATTCGTAGATATAGTCGAAGCCGAGATGGTCCTGGAGATTCCGGCCGACCATGGGGGCGTGATGGACAGGGGAAATGCCCAGGTCAGCCAGCCTGCCGGCATCGCCGATGCCCGACAGCATCAGGATCTGCGGTGAATTGACGGCGCCGGCCGAGAGGACGACTTCGCTGGCAGCCCGCACCGTGGTCTTGACACCGTGCCTCACATAGTCGACGCCGACGGCCCGTCCGGACTCGACAACGATCCGCGTCACATGGGCATTCGTCCTCACCTCAAGATTCGTCCGTCGGCGGGCCGGGTGCAGATAGGCATCGGCCGAGGAGCAGCGCAGGCCCTTGCGGGTGGTGACCTGGTAGATGCTGGCGCCCTCCTGCGTCTCGCCATTATAATCCGGATTGACCGGAATGCCGGCAGCAGCCGCGGATTTCAGATAGTCGTCGGCAAGCGGATGCACGGAGCCGCTCATGTCGGTGATCGTCAGGGGACCGCCGGTGCCGCGCCAATGGTCGCCGCCGTTCAGATTGTCCTCCATGCGCTTGTAGACGGGCAGGACGTCGGCCGCCGACCAGCCGGGATTGCCGAGGGCTGCCCAGGCGTCGAAATCGGCATGCTGGCCGCGCACATAGACCATGGCGTTGATGGAACTCGAGCCGCCGATCACCCGGCCGCGCGGCCAATAGGCCGGCCGGCCGCCGATGCCGGCATCGGGCTCGGTCTGGTAGCGCCAGTTGAGCGTCGGATGATAGAAGGTCTTGCCGTAGCCGATCGGCATGCGGATCCAAAAATTGAAATCGCTGCCGCCCGCTTCGAGCAGAAGAACGCGAACAGAAGGATCGGCGGACAGGCGGTTGGCCAGGACACAGCCCGCGGATCCCGCGCCGACGATAATGAAATCGAAAACTCGATCTGTCGCCATGCCAGGCACTTAACCTCGATTTTGCTGCCGATTGGGAATGCTCAAAGTCTAGCTAGTGGCTTTCCTTCTTCTTGTCCCGGTCCACTCACAGGTAATAGCGATGCCATTTTGCATCGGCATGGACCAGACTGCGGTTTGGCACAAATCGATGCGACGACGCCCGGTTTGCGACGTCTGGCGCGAGTGTCCGTTGCTGTCTAGCTTTGCCCCTTCAACCTCCCGACATCCAAAGGCGACTGCCATCGTTGCTATTCTGGTGGCAAGGACAGCGTCGCCCGAACCAGATCTCTTCCGCAAGCTGGCGACCGTCAGGATGCTTCGCCTTCAAGGGGAATGTTCACCCCTCTTGAAGGCGAAGGCGGCCTACAGAAGTGGACCTGGGTCGCAGCTTTCCGTGGTCAGATGTCCCGGATCTCGACATCGAGGAAGGGGGCGTATTGCTGCGCTCCGAAGATGTCGGCATCGCCGGGGCTGCCGCTCGGACGCATGCGCAGGATGGTGAACTTGATCGCATAGGCCGGATCATATTCGACAAAGTCGGTGAGCCGAGCCTCGTCGATGCCGAGGATGGCGCACACCGTCTTGGGCGTCAGGGCCCCGGAGCGCTTCACCTTGTCGTATGTCTCCCGTTCGCGGAAGATGATGTCGAAGGTGATCTTGTCGGTCCCGGCATTCTTGCTGCGGATCGTCTTGGCGAGGTCGGAGAGTTTGGTCACGGTCATTGCGCAGCCTCGAGCTGTCCGTTGCCGATGATGGCGGTGTGGGTGGGGAAGAGCTCCAGCGGATCGCTGACAGCCATGGTGTGGTTGAGGGTCCAGCGGTAGGCGGGGCTGGCCTGCATGACCTCGTCGAGGACGAAGGAGACGCCGCCGGCTGTGCCCTTGACGTCGGGAAGGCGGGCATAGAACAGCTGGCGCGTGCCGGTGATCGTAACCTCCTCGGCCATTTCCTTCGTCGGCGCGACGCCCTGGACGACGATCATCAGTTCGTGGCCCGGCTTGTCCTTCAGCGGCTCCATGTCGCCCATGATGCCGTTGCGGCCGAAGACATTGTAGTGCAGCTCCCAGCCATCCGGCCCGAAGCGTTCGCGCACCTGGGTTCGCGCCCATTCGATCACCTCTTCGACATGGGCGATGGTGTAGGGGTCGCGAATGCCGGCCATGCCGACGAAGCGCTCGCCGAGCTTGCCGGAGCCTTCGAGCTTGACCCGGAAGTCGGTTGCGGGAACGAACTCCATGCCGGTGACGCGGGTGGTCTTTTCCGACACCTGTTCGTAGACGCAGTTGGTCATGTCGAGCATGCCGCCGGCGACATATTCGAAGAAGGGGTTGGATCGCTCGTACATGGCATGGCCGGCAACCGAGGCGACCGTGCAGCGCTGTTCCGGCGACATGGCCGTCACCTCGACCCAGTCCTCGGTGATCTCGCCGAGAACCGTTTCCTTGGCGCCGTAGGGCTCGGCACAGAACGAGGCGCATTCCAGCACCTTGCCGAGATAGTAGGATTGGGCCTCGGGGAAGCCGCGGGCAAGCGCTGCGCAGGCAAACACGGCACTGTCGGAGGATCGGCCGCCGATAATGACGTCGCAGCCCTGATCGAGCAGCGCGCGGAACGGATGGACGCCGGCCATGGCGACGACGCGTTCGGTGGCGTCGAGCTCCTCCTCCGTTAGCGCCGGACGGGCGTCGAGCCCCTGGATGGTCGAGCCGGAGCGGATCTTGGCGCGCACAAGCTCCTTGTCGACCTCGGAATAGAACCAGCCGATCCGGAAGGGCGGCAGGGCATGCTTGGCGGCGATCTCGCGGATCATCTCGACATACATGTCGACCCGGCTGTTGGTGCCTGTATCGCCGGCCGAACCGATGATCATCGGCACCCCGATGCGGCGCGAGGCCAGCAGCATTTCCTCGAGGTCATGCGCCTGCCAGGCCTTCGGGCTGGCGCAGGTGTCGTTGCCGAGCGGCACCGGACCGATATCGTCGCTGCCGCTGTCGGCCGCGATGAAGTCGGGGCCGGCGTCGACGCCGATGTGGAAACTCTTGGGCTTCAGCGGCGCGAAACCCAGATGCCCGTTGGGGCAGATGATCTTCATAGATCGCATGCACTTTCTCCATTGAAGAACGAAATCCGTCTTGTCCTGGAGAATGCATGCATCGTGCCAATCGAGAATTGATCTTCAAGGCATTGAAATCATGTGCGAAAGTTTATGACTGTCTATCTCGGCCGGTGACTTGCGCGAAACGCACGCGGCGTGTCGCGTAAAGTGCGCCGGCTCAGTCGGCGATCAGTCCGAGCTTGATCATCTGGTGGCGCATGGCGTGCCGGCTGATCTTCAGAGTTGCGGCGGCGCGTTGCAGATTGCCACCGGCGGCGGCAAGGGCGGCCTCGATCAGATGCTTCTGGTAATGCGCGGTCGCCCCGTGAAATCCGAGCGACAGATCGTCGTCACCCGGTTGCCCTTGGGCTACGGACAAGATGTCTGCGGCTTTCGCCTTCACCGTGCGCAGGATGCGGTCGGGCAGATGCCGCGGCAGGATCACGTCGTCGTCTTCGAGGATGAAGATGCGCTCAATCAGGTTTTCCAGTTCGCGGACATTGCCGGGCCAGGGATACTGCAGGAAGATCTGCTGCGCCTCCTCGCTCAGGCCTTTGATGCTGCGCTTGTACTGGGCGTTGAACTTGTCGACGAAATGCTGTGACAGGATCAGCGCATCGGAGGCGCGTTCCCTGAGCGCCGGCAGGTTGATCGCCACGACCTGCAGCCGGTAGTAGAGATCCTCGCGGAAGCGTCCGGAATTGACCTCGCCGAGCAGGATCTTGTTGGTCGCCGCGACAAGTCTGACATCGACCGAGGTCGAGGTGACGGCGCCGACGCGGCGAAAGCTCTGGGTGTCGAGAAAGCTCAGCAGCTTGGCCTGCAGCACGAGGTCCATCTCGCGGATCTCGTCGAGGAAGACAGTTCCGTGGTTCGCCATCTCGACGAGGCCGGCCTTCTTGACCTGGGCGCCGGTGAAGGCGCCACGCTCATGGCCGAACAGTTCCGATTCCAGAAGGCTCGACGGGATCGCCGCGCAATTGATGTCGACGAACTCGCTGGCCGCGCGCGCCGACTGCTGGTGCAGCATGCGGGCGACCAGCCCTTTGCCGGTGCCGGTCTCGCCATAGATGAGCACTGTGCGCGCGGGGCTCTTGGCGACACGCGTGATCAGCTTCCGCAGGGCATCGATGCTCGCATGCTCGCCGATCAGATCGCGCTCGTAATTCGCCATGGGCCGCCCTGGTTGAGACATGGCGATTATACGGGCATTTCGAACAACTGCCACTGCCCCGAACAGGGATTGCCCTCGAGAAAGTAAAGGCTCGCCGTGTCGCAGCGGTAGACGACGGTGGAGATGGTCTGCGAATCGTCGCGGACGGCATGCTGGCAGAGCGGGCCGATGCCCGGCCCGTCCTCGGCGTGGCTCGCCATCAGCGCCGCTGCCGCCGCAACGTTCCAGCGTCGGTTCGGCACCAAACGCGACAGGAAGTCGAACCGGACCGATGAGTTCTCATCGATCCGGTCGCCATCCTCGAGAAGATTGCAGCCCGCCATTTCCGCTGTCACGAAATGATTGGTCCGCCACGAAGCCGCCCCCCTCTCGATGCCGAATGTATCGGTGCCGAATTCGATTGCCGCGGTCGCTCCGCTGCGGTCGGCAAGCACCAGGTTTCCGCCGCCGGCATGGTGCCGCGCGGCAATGAAAGCGACCGCCTCGTCGACCGTGCGGCAGGTGGCCAGGATCCGGGTCATGGCGAAGTAGCGCAGCCAGCCGACGCCGTGGCGTTTGGTTCCGACATGATTGTCGACAAGCGCGAGGCCGGCCGCATTGATTCCGCTCGAATAGGCGCCGGGGCTGCCGGCGCTGCCGACGCAGATCATCCGGCCGGTCTCGATGTCAGGCCCCTCATGCAGGAACACGCGCTGCACGCCGAGATGGGTGCCGGAGAAATCGCGGTTCTTGACCACGAGCGGCCCGTCCTCGCTGTCGCCCACCGCCCAGGTACTGCAGCCATCGGTGTCGATCTCGGCGGCCGTCTTGAGGTCGCGAAGGATGGTGATGTGCTGGTGGACGAAGAGATCGTCGTCCATCAGGCCGAAACCTTCCGCAATGCCTTCCAGTTCCGCCATTGTGTCGGGATCATGCACGCTGAGGAAAGCGCGTTGCGCCTCGATGTAGCGCAGACCGTCGGTATCGAGCAGGCCGGCGGTACTGGCCTGGTCGACGCGGCCGAGTACCGCGGTACGGATCTGTTCGTCGCTCACGCCGGCCTTCGTCGCCTGGCCGAGCCCACGCTCGTAGGGGCTGCCGGACAGGAGGACGGGGGTGGCGGGCTTGGCATCGAAGGGCAGCATCGCACTACCTCAGGATCGAGACATTGTCGTTTATCAGGTGACAGGATGCCGTATGGCCGTCGCCGAGATCGTGGCGCGGCGGCGCCTCGACCCGGCACAGGTCGGTGGCCAGCGGACAACGCGTGTGGAACTTGCAGCCGGGCGGTGGTGATTGCGGCGATGGGAGGTCGCCGGTCAGCCGCACGCGCTGGTGCTTGCCCGGATGATCGACATCGGGCACTGCCGACATCAGGCTCTGGGTATAGGGATGGCGCGGATTGGACAGAACGGTCTCGACCGGTCCCATCTCGACGATTTCTCCGAGATACATCACCGCTACCCGATCGCTCAGATAGCCGATGACCGAGATGTCGTGCGAGACGAACAGGTAGGTCAGCCCCATGTCGCGCTTGAGGCCGGTCAGCAATTCGATGATCTGCGCCTGGATCGATACGTCGAGGGCAGAGACCGGCTCGTCGCAGACGATGAACTGTGGATTGCTGATCAGCGCCCGGGCAATGCCGATGCGTTGCCGCTGCCCGCCGGAGAACTGGTGCGGATAGCGGTCGAGGTGACTGGTCTTCAGCCCGACCTTGTCCATGATCGCCGCCACCTTGTCGCGCATCTCGCGCCGATTGGCGGCGAGCCCGTGCAGCATCAGCGGCAGGCCGATGATGTCGGCGACGGTGCGGCGCGGATTGAGCGAGGCATAGGGATCCTGAAAGATGATCTGCATATGCCGGCGCATCGCCTTCAGCGCATCTGGCTTCAGCGCCGTGACCTCGGTCCCGTCGAAAACGACCTTGCCGGAGGTGGGCTCGTGCAGGCGCAGCAGTGCCCGCCCGAGCGTCGACTTTCCGCATCCGCTCTCGCCGATCAGGCCGAGCGTTTCGCCGCGCCGGACCTCGAAGGAGACGCCGTTGAGCGCGCGGATGTTGATCGGCGGCTTGCCCGTTGCCCAGGAAATCGGGCCGCGCCGGCCGCCATAGTGCTTCACCAAGTTTTCCACGGTGATCAGCGGCGTATTCAAAGTCTCGCTCATGCCTTGACCTCCGGCAGGCGGATGCAGCGCGCCCGGCGCAGATCGCCAAGTTCGCGCATGTCGATCCTGTTCATGCAGGCGTCCAGGCGTTCGCTGCAGCGGGAATAGAAACGGCATTGCGGCGGCAGGTCGATCAGGTCGGGCACCTGGCCCTCGATCGGCTTGATCTTCTGGCCGCGCAGGGAAAGCCGCGGGATGGATTGCAGCAGGCCCCGCGTATAGGGGTGCTGGGGTTTCTGGATCACCGAGGCGGTCGGGCCTTCCTCGACCACCTGGCCGGCATACATGACCATCACCCGATCGCAATATTCCGAGACCACGCCGAGATCGTGGGTGATCAGAACGACGCTCATACCCAGACGCACGCGGATATCGGCAATCAGTTCGAGCACCTGGGCCTGGATCGTCACGTCGAGGGCCGTGGTCGGCTCGTCGGCGATCAGCAGCTTCGGCCGGCAGGCAAGCGCAATGGCGATCATGATCCGCTGCCGCATGCCGCCGGAAAACTCGTGCGGGTAATATTTGAGGCGATCGCCCGCCGAGGCGATGCCGACGAGTTCCAGCATTTCGACCGCCTTGGCGCGGGCGGCCTTCCGGCGCGCCATGCGGCCGTGGGGAAGCGTCTCGTCGTGGGCGTAGAGCACCTCGAGGATCTGCTCGCCGACGGTCAGCGCCGGATTGAGCGCCGTCAGCGCATCCTGCATGGTCATGGCAATGTCGCGGCCGCGGATCTTGCGCATGTCCTGCGGCGACAATGCCCGCAGATCGCGGCCCTCGAAATGGATCGAGCCGCTGTCGATGCGCCCCGGTGGGCGCACCAGCCCCATCACAGAGGAGAAGGTGACGCTCTTGCCGGAGCCGCTTTCACCGACGACACCGAGACATTCGCCCGGATTGACGGTGACATCGACGCCATCGACGGCGAAGACCCGACCGGCACGCGTTTCGAACACGGTTCTGAGACCCTGGACCTGGAGGAGGGGAGTGGCGGGCATGGTCGTCATTCGTTGAACCTCGGATCGAAGGCGTCGCGCAGGCCCTGACTTGCCACGTTGATCACCAGCACGAGCAGCAGGATGGCAAGGCCGGGGAAGGTCGAGACCCACCAGGCTTCGAGGATGAAGGCGCGGCCGTCGGCGACCATGGAACCCCAGGAGGCGGTCGGCGGCTGAACGCCGAGGCCGAGGAACGAGAGGCTTGCCTCGAGGATGATGACGTCGGCCATGCGGATGGTCGACACCACGATCACCGGCGACAGGATGTTCGGCATGATCTCGCGCAGCATGATGTGGAAGCGCGAGGCGCCGATGGCACGCGCGGCCTCGACATATTCGAGTTCGCGCACGGCCAGCGTTTCGCCGCGCACCACCCGGCAGGGAATGACCCATTCCTTGTAGGCCAGCGCCAGGATGATGTTGAACAGGCCGGGTCCCATCATCGCCATCAGGCCGATGGCGAAGATCAGGTAGGGAAAGCCGAGCAGGATGTCGACGAGCCGAGAAATGGCGATGTCGACCCAGCCGCGCAGATAGCCGGCGGCGAGACCGGCGACGATGCCGATCGTGGTGGCGACCAGGATGACCGCGGTGCCGATGAAGATCGAGATGCGTGAACCGTAAATGATGCGCGACAGGATATCGCGGCCGAGCCCGTCGCAGCCGAGCAGGTAGCTCCATTCGCCGCCCGGCATCCAGCCCGGCGGTTGCAGGCGCCGGAAGAGATCGGTTTCGTTCGGGTCATGCGGGGCGATCCAGGGCGCGAAGATCGCCATCAGCACGAAGATCAGCACCAGCACGGCGCTGGCAAGAGCCAGACGGTTCTCGGCGAAGTTCTCCAGGTTGCGCTTGAACAGCGATTTGCCCTGATCGGCAGCCATTGCCGGCGCGGCGGCATCGTCGGCGACGGTCATAGTTTCACCCGTGGATTGAGCAGCGTGTAGAGTAAGTCGGCGACGAAGTTCACCAGCACGTAGGTCACGGCGTAGAACAGCACGGCCGCCTGGACGAGCGGGTAGTTGCGCACGAAGATGCTCTCGACCACGAGCCGGCCGAGACCGGGCCAGCCGAACACGGTCTCGACGATCATGTTGCCGCCGAGCAGCGACCCGGTTTCGAGGGCGGCCACCGAAACGGTCGGGATCAGCGCGTTCTTCAGCGCATGGCGGAAGAGGATGCGGCGACGGCTCAGGCCCTTGGCTTCGGCGAAGGCGACATAGTCCTGCCGCAGCACTTCGAGCATGGAGGTGCGGGTGACGCGTGTCAGGATGGCCGTCATCGGCAGGCCAAGCGTGATCGCCGGCAGCAGGATATGCGACAGCGCGTCCCAGAAGGCGTCGAGACGCCCGCGCAACAATGTGTCGACCAGCAGGAAATGGGTGATCGGCGCCACTTCGCTGTCGAAGCCGATCCGCCCGGAGACCGGCAGCAGCCGGAGCTGCACGGCAAAGAGCATCAGGAGCAGGATGCCGAACCAGAAACCGGGGAGCGACACGCCGAGCAGCGAGCCGATCGTGGCGAAGCGGTCGATGATGGTATTCTTCTTGATCGCCGCCATCACGCCGAGCGGAATGGAGGTGACAAGAGCGATGATCAGCGCGACGAGACTGAGCTCGATCGTTGCCGGCAGGCGCTCTACGATCACGTCGAACACCGGTCGCCGGTGGAACAGGCTCATGCCGAAGTCGCCGGTGACGGCGTTTTCGAGGAAGACCACGAAACGCTCGCCGATCGGCTTGTCGAGGCCGAGGTCCTGGCGGAGCGTCAGTTCTTCCGCCGGGGTGATCGGCTGGTCGCCGATCATGATTTCTACGGGATCTCCCGGCGTTAGCGCCATCATCAGGAAGACGATGGTGCTGACGCCCAGGAGAACGGGGACGAGCTGCAGAAGGCGCTCGACCAGTTTACCCAATTGCATGGTTCGTTCCCGCCCTGTGTCGGTTATTCAACGCAGGCGTCGTGGAGGTTGATGCGGCTGTCGGCGCTCGGCTTCCAGCCCTTCAGACGCTTGGACACCCCATAGATATCCTTGGGAACCCAGAGATAGATATAGGGAAGGTCGGCGTTCACGATCGCTTCCGCCTTCTGGTAGAAGCTGGCGCGCTTGGCCGGATCGAGTTCGATCGCGCCCTGGTCAAGCAGGCTGTCGACTTCCTTGTTGGAATAGCCGGAGGCGTTGCCGCGGCCCATCGTGTAGTGGGTGGGCACGAAGATGTCGAACGGATCGAGCGAGCCGTTACCCCACGAGGTAAAGTACATGTCGCCGTCGTTCTTGTCGTTCTTCGGGTCCCACTTGGCGTCGATCTGGGCGCTTTCGCCGACCGCGACCTTGGCGCGGATACCGGACTTGGCGAGAACCGAGGCGATTGCTTCGACAGTGTCCTTGTCGGCGCCTTCAGCGTCGATGGTGATGTCGATGCCGTCGGGGAAACCGGCTTCCGCCAGAAGCGCCTTGGCCTTTTCCGCATCGTATTCGTGCTTCGGCAGGTCGGGCGTCGAGGCAAAGGCGGCCGGGCTCAGGATGCCTTCGATCGATACGGCATTTCCGCCGAGGATCTTGTCGATGATCAGCTGCTTGTCGAGCGCATGCGCGACCGCCTGGCGAACCTTGATGTCATCGAACTTGTCGCCGTGCAGGTTGAGGGCGAGGAACACGCTGCGCGTGCCGTTGACCGTCATGACCGCGGTGTTGGGGTTCTGCTCGACCTGGGCGATCGAGAAGGGCGGCAATCCGTTGATGATGTCGACATCGCCGGCAAGCAGGGCTGCGACGCGCGAGGCCGTTTCCGGGATCACCTTGAAGATGGCGCGGTCGACGCAGGCCTTGCCGACCGGAGCAATGTCCGGCGAGCCGCCGTAATAGTCGTCAAAGCGTTCCATGATGATGGAATCGCCCTTGCGCCATTCGACCAGTTTGAAGGGGCCCACACCATTCTCAGCGGTCGCCATGCCGGTCGTGCCGACCTTTTCGACGAAGGCCTTGGAAACAAATTCCTGGAAGGGCAGCATGGCCGGGAGCAACGGCCAGGGCTCATTAAGATTGATGCGGATCGTGTCGTCGCCGACGATCTCGATATCCTTGACGGGACCGAGCAGGCTCTTGCGCGGGCTGGTCTGACCGTCGCCCATGGCGCCTTCGACAGTCAGGCGGTCGAGGGTGAACTTGACGTCCTCGACGGTGAGGTCCGAGCCGTCATGGAATTTGATGCCCTTGCGGATCTTGAATTCGAAGGCGGTCGGCGACGTCTGCGTCCAGGATTCGGCGATTTCCGGAACGACCTTCATGTCCGGGTCGCGGGTCAGCAGTCCGTCATACATATTGCGGATGATCGTCTCGGTCTCGCGGTTGCGATGGTTGGCCGGGTCGAGCGTGAGCGCATCGGCGGTGAAGCCGACACGGATTTCCGACGCTGAAAGCGAGGCTGTCGGAAGCACCAGGGCGACCGCGGTGGTAATCAAAAGGCGCTGAAAGTTCCCCATTCTTATATCTCCTTGTTCGAGAAGAGCCGCGGTTTGTTTGTGTCCGCTGGTTCATGTACCGGATTGCAAACCCTGTGCCAGCCTGAATCGGCGGCGGAACTAAAGGGAAAACATGTTTAAAGTCAGTGCCTTGGTTTGATTTCGTCGCCGCTCTCAACGGCCTGCTGGAAGATGTCGCGTGCGGGCCACGCGTCGTGCGTCGAATCTGCGCAAGGAGGTGCGCGGGGATTCGGGGCAGGGGCAGGCGGAAGGAGGGCCTGCTGCCGGACCGCAGACCTGCTCTGATCCCGGCGAGTTGGACCATTCATAACTGGAGCCTTTCGCTTTAGTCTCCCGCCTGGCAAAAGAACAGAACACGTCAAGCACATCGCATTTTTCGGACGCGCAGAAGGCGTTTGATCGGGTGCAGGATGGCGAGGTCAACCGCACCAGATTTGCGGGGAGGCTGTTCCGTTCAAGTTATGCGGCCATAGCCGGTTCGTCCAGCATGACGCAGTACGGTTCCTCGGCCTCGGCTGGCGGTATGTTTCTGAAGGGCTCCAGAAGTCGGCGGTGGTGGTTAAATCGGACGACCCATTCCAGGGTGGCGAATTCGACCGCCTCGAAGTTACGCCACGGTCCTCGCCGTTGGATGACCTCGGCCTTGAAATGACCGTTGATTGTTGGGCGAGCACCGACCGGGCGGTAGGCGGGGCCTTCATTCTCCGTCAGAGTTGCAATCGTGCTCTTACTCGGCGCCTCCAGTCACGCGTCCAGCGGAGACAGCCTATCGCTGGGGTTTCTCTGACCAGGCACAGTTCGGCCGCCACTATCGCGCCCGGTATGGCTGCACGCCGCGGGAAACGAAAGCCCGAAGCGTGCCCTGATCCCCGGAAGCTGGAGGGAGATTCAGGTTCAGGTTCGCGGTGACAATCCGCGATGTACGGCCCTCCCGGGCAGATGCAGGGCCATTCCGGAATATGCACGCAGGTGCGGGAACCGGCGCCTGCGTGCCTGGACTTTCTGGCTGCGTGCTACGACGTCGGCACCGTTCCGCCGTCGATCACATATTCGGTGCCGGTGATCGTGCCGGCAAGATCGGACGCGAGAAACGCGATCAGGTTGGCAACCTCTGCGGGCTTGGACGGCCGGCCGATCGGTATGCCTCCGAGAGAGTTCATGATCATCTGTTTCCCTTCCTCGACGCTGACCCCGTGCTCGTCGGCCAGTCGTTGCGCCAGATAGACGGACGACTCCGTCTCTATCCAGCCTGGAGACACGCGCACGACACGCACGCCCTTGGGCGAAACCTCCTTGGAAAGGCTCTTGCTGTAGGTGGACAAGGCGGCTTTTGCAGCGGCGTAGGCAGTGGTCGCCTCCGGCAATGGAAACTCTCTCTGGATAGAAGTCACGTGAATGACCACACCTGAGCCGCGGCCCACCATCTCCGGAAGAAGCTCGCGGTCGAGGCGGACTGCCGGCATGAGATTGAGGTTGAGCTCGTTCTGCCACTCAGTCTCGCCAAGAGCCTTATATCCACCGGCCGGCGCCGATGAACCGCCCAGCATGTGGACAATGACATCCACGGACCCAAGTCGCTCGCGCACCTCGGCGGCAACTTTGGCGCAGCCGTCGACAGTGGTGAGGTCGGCGGCCACGAATCTTGACACGGGCATTTCCGACGGCCTCGTGCGGGCAGTTGTCAGCACCTGCGCTCCCAGTTGCTCGAACAAGGCGACCGTGGCGGCTCCGGCACCGCGCGTGCCTGAGGTGATGAGGGTGCGTTTTCCCGCCAGGTTCAGGAAGGGCGTCATACGATGATCTCCAGTCCGGCGATCTTGCCGCCGTCGATGACGAAGAAGTAGCGCAGGTCCACCGGGCTTCCGGGGAAGTTTCCGACGAGATGGCTGCTGACGACAGTTTTGCCGCCCTGTTCCTCGATCGAGAATGGCTCGACCGTGTAGGTGTACTTCGTGGATGCATTCGCCATCCATTTCCGGATCGCATCGCGGCCGGTATAGGTATTGCCCTCGTCGATGACGACGGCATTTTCCGTGAAGCATTCGGAAATGCCCTTTGCGTCAGACTTCTTGTCATTGGCAAAATATGCGGCGATTGCCTCTGGGAGTTCGATTGACATCTGTTTGTCTCCTTCTGTTTCGGGGCTGTCAGCGACGTCCGCCGACCGGGCCGTCAGAGCTTTTAGTCCGGCTGGGAATATCGGCCTTGGGTACGAAGGTCAGGGCGACGACCGCGTCGACCGACTCGGGCTTGGCTTGTGCCTCGCGGCCTCCGAAGGACGCATCAAGCAACAGACTCAGGGACCTGTTGGTCTCCATCGGCAGGAAGGAGATCATGCAGACCTCCTCGAGCGAGGCAGCTTCGGCGACCTCGATGAGCTCTTCCTTGAGATCCTCACGCGTATAGGTGATGATGTATTTGTAGTCCTGGTCGAGGGTGTAGAGCTTGGGTTCCCGCATGCTCTCCGGCACGTCGCTGTCCTTGAAATTCCACAGGAACTTCGCGGGACCACCCACGATCGGACCGCCAAACACCAGTTGTTTGGCGATGAGCGCGTCGAGAATTCGATATGCCTGTGCGGTTTGCTCAGCGCTGATGAACGCTTGGTAGTACTGCATTTTCGTCACTCCGTTGTTGTCTGGAACCAACATAGGTCCTTGAAGCCGATCCGATAATCGGGATAAATCCGGATAAGGAATTGCGGTTTTCAGGATGATGGCCAGCTACAGTCTGACGGATTTCGATGCGGTGATCGCCATTAGCCGGCGCGGTTCATTTCGCGCCGCGGCACTTGATCTCGGGATGTCCACCACCGCTCTGAGTAACGCGATCGCCAAGTTGGAAGGACAGCTCGGGGTTCGCCTTTTCAATCGAACGACGCGCAGTGTCTCACTCACCGACGCGGGCCGCCGGTTCGTGGATCAGGTAACGCCGGCTCTGAAAGAGATTTACCAGGCCCTCGACGCAGTGCGCTCCGAACAGGAGACGCCATCGGGGACTTTGAGGATCAACGCATTTGCCACGGCAGCGCGCGAAATCATCGAGCCACTGGTCATCGAATATCTACGACGGTTTCCCGACGTGCACATCGATCTGGTGACAGAGGGAAATTTCATCGACATCGTGGCGGAAGGATTCGATTTTGGGGTGCGGAGCGAAAATCGCGTCCCGACGGATATGATTGCGATCCCGCTTGGCCCCTCCAGGCGATATGCGGTCGTCGCAAGTCCCGGCTATCTTGCCGATCGCGAACTGCCTCGCGTTCCGGCCGCCCTTCTGCAGCCCGCCTGTGTCCGCACCCGCCTGCCCAATGGCGCCATGTTTCGTTGGCAGTTCAAAGACGAAGACCAACTTTTGCAGGTCGATGTTCGCGGGCCCATAACGCTGGACGAGGCCACTTTGGCGCGTAAAGCTGTGCTTAACTCAGTCGGCATCGGGTTCTTTATGGAATCCGATGTTCTGGAGGACATTGAAGATGGAAGGCTGGTGCGCCTTCTGGAAGAATGGACGCCAAGGATCGCACCTTTATGTCTTTACTATCCGAGCCGTCGCAATCCGCCCGCCGCATTCCAGGTGTTCGTCGACCTCGCGCGTGAACTTGCTCGTTCCTCGCACAAGCGTTGAACGACCTGAGAGTACCCGCCGGCATCGCGCTACCGTTCCTCCAGCAGCGACCTCGAATTTGCCATTGACATGGCCGGCTTCTCCCGAGAGCCTGAACCTGGCCAAGCGACGGAGCGATGCAATGGTCCAGTCAATCGTGGAATTGCGGAATGTGGCGGGAACGGAGGCGGCAATCGGTTGGGCCGGCAGCCATACGATTGTGGTCGATCGACCGGACGGCAAGGCCGGTGGCCTGGGGCTCGGTTTCAACGGCGGACAGTTACTCGCCCTGGCGGTCGGTGGTTGCTATTGCAACGACCTTCGCTATGTCGCCCATGATCTCGGTGTCGAGATCGGGGAGATCAGTGTCACGGTGAGACTGGACCTGGAAGGTGCGCCATTGGTGGCAACCAACGTCGTCCTGTCGGTCAGGTGCACCACATCGGATGGGTCCGACCCGGGCGTCCTGATCGATCGAGCATGGTCGGTTTGCACCGTTGCGAATTCCCTCAATCGGGGCGTGCCGACAAGGCTGGAGGCGGTTTGATTCTGGAGGCGGATGCGAACGGCCTTTCGGTTACATCCAGGGCTTCGTTTCCGGACTACGGTGCATACTCCAAGGCCGCGCCAGGCTGTCGGCGTTTCGATGGCTACATCACGAGGCGAGAGGCTATCGCTGGATCGACAGAGGCGACGACCGTCCAATCCCGGTAGATCGAGCATGGGGAAAGACCCTCGACGATGAGAGCTGCGGTCCGAAGCCCGAACTCTGCCGCTATCCCGAAGCAGATTCACCGATCAGACATCCGGCCGCCTTCGGCCGCTTCCGGCCAAGATCCCATTCCTTGAACGGTCTTCGTGCAGACCTATGCTTTGTATGCATGGCCGACCTGAACCCTTGCGACTTATCGTGAGGCGGGCAAGAGCTTATATGCCAAACATCGAAACGACGTTGGAACCGAGCATGGTTGCTGACGTCAAGAGCCTCACGAAAGGGGATCATCATGAACGTAGCACGCTCCTTCAACAACTGGCGCAAGTACCGTCAGACCGTTGCCGAACTGGGTCGCATGAGCTCGCGCGAGCTTCAGGACCTTGGCATCAATCGCGCCGACATCCACAGCATCGCCCGCCAGGCTGTGGCCCGTTAAGCGATCCATCCCAAGCAACGTGACTGACATTACGCCCGCTGATGACGCGGGCGTTTCTGTGTCCGGCAGAGTCTGGGGCGCCGGGCTGGAGACTTCCTCCCCAGATTTAGATCGTGCATTTTTACATATCTGCACTGCAGCAAAGTCTGTTTATTGGGCGGCGAGATCAGGTAATGTTGCTCTCAACGAAGCGATGCACCTCCTCCCGCAAAGCTTCGTGTTCAGACGGCCCCCTCCTCCTCCCAGGGCCGTTTGTCAGAGCAGCGACACTCCTCCTCCCAGTCGCTGTTCGGTTCTTTTCGAAAAGCCTGCCGCACCTCCTCCCGCGGCAGGCTTTTTCGTTTCGGCAGCCGTGACATCAGAGTCCGAGATCGAGCTGCGGCTCCTGCCCGCTCTCTTCGTTGTTGAGCGATGAAAGCGTGATCCCCAAGAGTCGCACCGGACGTCTGAACGGGAACACCGAGGCGAGCAGGGTCTCTGCAATCTCCAGGGTCATGTCGATGTCAGAAACCGCTCCGGACACGGTCCTGCTGCGGGTTGCCTGGCTGAAATCCGAATATTTGATTTTGACGGTCACGGTCTTCCCTGTGATGTCGTGCGCCTCGCAATGGCGCCATACCTTCTCGGCCAGGGGCCGCAGCTCGGCTTTGGCCAGATCGAAATCCTCGATATCCTCGACGAACGTATCCTCGGCGCCCACCGATTTGCGGATCCGGTCGGGTCTGACCCGGCGTTCGTCGATGCCGCGGGCAATGCCGTAGAAATACGGGCCGGACTTGCCGAAATTCTGCTGGAGGAAGGCAAGCGACTTCGATTTCAGATCGAGCCCGGTTTCGATGCCGAGCCGCTTCATCCGTTCGGCGGTCGCCGGCCCCACGCCGTGGAATTTCTTGACGGGGAGGGCCTCGACAAAACCCGGACCGTTCTTCGGCGTAATGACGGCCTGGCCATTCGGCTTGTTCAGGTCGCTCGCCATCTTCGCCAGGAATTTGTTGTAGGAAATGCCGGCCGACGCATTGAGGCCGGTGACCGCCTTGATCTTCGCGCGGATTTCCAGCGCGATCTCGGTGGCAATCTCCATGCCCTTCAGGTTCTCGGTCACGTCAAGATAGGCCTCGTCCAGCGACAGCGGCTCGATCAGCGGCGTGTACTCCGCAAAAATCTCCCTGATCTGCTGGGAGACCTGCCGGTAGACGTCGAAGCGTGGTGCCACGAAGATCAGATCCGGACATTTCCGCTTGGCGGTCACCGACGGCATGGCCGAATGCACGCCGAACGTCCTGGCCTCATAGCTCGCGGCCGCAACGACACCACGTGCCGCCGATCCCCCGACGGCGAGCGGCAGTCCGCGCAGCGCCGGATTGTCGCGCTGCTCCACCGAGGCATAGAAGGCATCCATGTCGACATGGATGATTTTGCGGGCGGGCAGTTGGGGCATGACATTCATCGCGGGTGCCAATCGGCGGCCTGAAGAGAAACAAAGAGGGAACATATCAGCTTTTTCGCCGATATCCAGCACCGCCGTGGTTTTGCGTCTCTGCGGTGGAAACGAGTCGAGCCCAGCGACGTTTACCCCTGTGACTTCATCAGAGCAGGAGACAGACCCATGGCCGACGACAGCACCACGACGATCCGCGCCACTTTCGAAACCCGCGCGGCTGCAGATCTCGCGGTCGAACATCTGGTCCAGCAGCACGAAATCGCGCGGCCGGACATCTTCATCCAATCGGCGACCGCCGAGAATACCGCGGGAACCTCGCCATCCGGTGGCGATGCTTCCCATGAAGAAGGTGCCCGCAGCGATGCGCCGCTTGGCGGAGAAATCGAAGTCTCCGCCGATATCGCGGCAAGCCGGATCGCGGCCGTTCGGCGCAGTTTCGCCGATGCGGGCGCGACCTGGGTATCGGACCGGTGAGAAACTGCAGGGCCGGCGTCAGGCCGGCCCTTTGTGCGGGTGAGCGGAAAATCACGAAAGTGTGGCCCACGGTCGATTAGTCGACCCTTTGCCCCTCGCTGTCGAAGAGGTGCAGGCTGCCTGTCGGAAAATCGACCCGTACGGTTTTGTTCATGTTCAAAACGCTGCGATCGAGAGCGAAGATCTTGAACGGCAGACCGTGCAGGGAGAGATGCATAATAATGCCGAAGCCGGTCGGCTCAACCAGATCGATGCCGGCCTCGAACGCGCCGCTCGGCGAGATCTGCACATGCTCCGGTCTGATGCCCAGCGTCACCTTGTCCTCGTGCCCGAGCGCGGTTCGTGGCGTGACGGCAACCGTCGTACCATTGGCGAAGCGGACCGCGGCACCGCCGTTCTCGACGACATAGTGGCCGTCTAGGAAGTTCATGCCCGGCGAGCCGATGAAGCCGGCGACGAAGAGGTTGGCGGGCCGGTCATAGAGGTCGAGCGGCGCGCCGACCTGCTGTACCACGCCGCCATGCATGGCGACGATGCGGTCGGCCAGCGTCATGGCCTCGATCTGATCGTGGGTCACATAGATCGAGGTCGCCCCCAGTTGCTTGTGCAGCTTCTTGATTTCTGCCCGCATCTGCTCGCGCAGGCGCGCATCGAGATTGGAGAGCGGCTCATCGAAGAGAAAGGCCTTGGGCTGGCGCACGATGGCGCGCCCCATGGCGACGCGCTGGCGTTGGCCGCCCGACAATGCCTTGGGTCTGCGCTGGAGCAGCGTGTCGAGCCCGAGCTTGGACGAGGCGCCGGCGACGATCTCGGCGATCTTTTCCTTCCTCGTCTTTCGCAGCCTCAGGCTGTAGCTCATGTTCTCGGCGACCGTCATATGCGGATAGAGCGCGTAGGATTGGAACACCATGGCAATGTCGCGGTCCTTCGGCGGCAGGTCGTTGACCCGACGGCCCTCGATCGCGATCTCCCCCGATGTGACCGCCTCAAGGCCGGCGATCATGCGCAGAAGCGTGGACTTTCCGCAGCCGGATGGTCCGACCAGGACGATGAACTCGCCGTCCTCAATGCTCAGGTCGACGCCGTGCAGCACCGGGAAGTGGCCATAATTCTTCTTGATGGCGGAGATGTCGATGGAAGCCATGGATTAAGACCTTTCAACCCTTGACCGCGCCGGCCGTCAGGCCCTGCACGAGATAGCGCTGGATGAGGAGGAAGAAGAGGCAGGCCGGAATGAGCGCGAGCACGCCCGCGGCCATCATCTGCCCGAAATTGACGGAGAACTTCGACACAAAGGACAAAAGTCCGACCGGGAAGGTGGCGGCGTCATTGCCCGAGATCAGCATCAGGGCAAAGAGCAGTTCCGACCAGGCGGCGGTGAAGACGAAGCCGAGTGTGGCGGCGATGCCCGGCAGCGTCAGCGGCAGGATGATCTGGCGGAAGGCGACGAACTGGGTCGCCCCGTCGATCATCGCCGCCTCCTCCAGGTCCTTGGGAATGCCGTCGAAGAAGGACTGCATCAGGAAGGTGGCGAAGGGCACGTTGAAGGCGGAATAGACGACGACCAGGCCGGTCAGGCTGTTGGTCAGGCCAAGCGGCGACAGGATCTTGAAGATCGGGGCCACCAGCATGACCAGCGGAAACATCTGGGTCAGCAGCATCAGCGCGACGATCCAGTATTTGGCCCTGAAGTTGAAGCGGGACAGCGCATAGCCCGACAGCGAGGCAATGACCGTGACGACGAAGGCCGTCGAACCGGCGACGATCAGGCTGTTCCTGAAAAATGTCGGGAAAGCGCTGTGGGCGATCACATAGGTGAAGTGTTCGAACGTCATCCGGGACGGCCAGAGGCGTACGCCTTCGCTGTAGAGCAGGTTGTTCGGCGTCACGGCAACCTTCAGCAGCCAGTAGAGCGGGAACAGCGCCACGACGACATAGGCGAGGATTGCCAGCCTGTGGGCCACGGTCAAGGCGATGCGGGACGATGTCATGCGCTCAATCCTTGTTCAGGAGGGACTGCCGCAGCAGCACGATCAGCATCGAATAGGCGAGCAGCAGGACCAGCAGGACCAGTGCGATCGCCGAGGCATAGCCGAAGTCGAGGCGCTTGAAGGCCTGAGTGAAGATATAGGATGCGACGATCTGCGTGCGATCGGCCGGCCCGCCATTGGTCATGACGATGATCAGGTCGGCAAAGTTCGAGATCCAGACCGTGCGCAAGAGGACCGTGATGGCGATGGTCGGGGCGAGGAAGGGGAGCGTGATCGACCAGAAACGCTGCACGGGACCCGCGCCGTCGATGGCGGCGGCCTCGTAGAGGTCGCGGGGGATCGCCTGGAGCGCTGCGAGCAGCGTGATGGCGAAGAAGGGAATGCCCCACCAGACATTGGCGACGATCGGGCCCCACATGGCGAGAGATGGATCCGAAAGGATATTGTTGGGTTCGGAGAGAATGCCCATGGCAAAAAGCCAGTGGGGCAGGGGACCGATCACGGGATTGAACAGCCAGGCCCAGTTGAGGCCGGCGAGAAAGCTCGGCACCGCCCAGGGCAGGAAGACCAGCGCCTGGGCGAGGCCGCGACCGTAGAAGGGTTTGTCGAGCAGGAGCGCGAGAATCAGCCCGAAGATGAACTGCAGCGCGACCGAGGCGCCGGTCCACCACAACGTGTTCTTCAGCGCGCGATAGAAATCGGCGTCCTGTCCGAGCGCGCGAAAATGGTCGAGACCGATGAACCCGCCCGAGAAGGGGTTGAGCAGCTGGATATCGCGAAAGGCATAGGAAATGCCGAGCACCAGCGGCACCAGCATGACCGCGACGATCAGGATCAGCGCCGGCGCACTGTAGAGATAGGGGTCCGACGCATCGGCCATGCGCTTGAAAAGCGTCCGCCGATCGCCCCGCTCAAGGGTCGAAGTCATCGTTCTGGCTTCCATCTGGTTCGGCTGGATCGACCGGGCGGCGGGGGTAACCACCGCCCGGTCGTGGATTGCTCACTGCTTGGCCAGGTGCTTCTGCTGTGCCTTGGTGAGGTATTCGGCCCACTGGTCTGCCAGTTGCTGGGGCGTGATGTCGCCGAGCAGGGCCTGCTGCGAGGTCTTGATGACAAGCGAGTCCTTGAAGAAGGCGAATTCTTCGAGATGCGTCGGCATCACAGTGGGCACCGCATCCTTGTCGGAGAGTTCCTCGAACCAGCCCTTGAACTGCGGGCTGGCATAGAAGGGATCGCTTTCAGCGGATTTCAGCGCAGGCAGGGCCCCGGTGCGCTTGTTCCAGGCGATATTGCCTTCCTTGCCTTCGAGCGTTGCGATCAGTTTCCAGGCGAGATCCTTGTTGGCGCTGGCCGACATCATCGACCAGCCGGCATAACCGATGGTCGGGAAGGTCTTGCCGTCGGGTCCCTTCGGCATGGTCATGACGCCATAGTCGTCTTCGCCCATGTGCTCGGCGATTGCGATGAGGGCGTCCGGATCCTGGTCGAGGAAGGCGCAGGTGCCGCTATAGAAACCGGCGACGATCTCGTTGAAGCCCCAGTTGACCGAGTCCTTCGGGGCATAGCCGTTCTTGTAGAGATCGATCAGCCAGGTGAGACCCTTGACCCAGCCTGCGGAATTGAAGGTGGACGTGCCGTCTTCGGTGAAGAAGGCATTGTCGCCGGCCATCGAGGCGCCGAACATGACCCAGCCGTTCAGGCCGCCCGGTCCGCCACGCAGGCAATAGCCATATTTGCCGGGCAGAGCGGAGACCTTCTTCGAAGCCTCGGCAAAGGCTTCCATCGTCTTCGGCGGCTCGGAAACGCCGGCTTCGGCAAGCAGCTTCTTATTGTAGAACATCGCCCGCAGGTAGAAACCGTAGGGCAGCATATAGGCGGTGTCCTTGACGTCGCGGCCAAGCTCAAGCGCCCGGTCCGAGAGATCGGCCGTCTGGTCCCAGTCCTTAAGATAGGGCTCCAGGCTTTCGACGATGCCGTTATTGGCATAGAGCGACAGCCAGGTGTCGGGCATTTCCATCACATCCGGGATTTCGCCGGCCGAGACCATGGTGGCGAATTTCTGGAAGGCTTCGCCCCAGGGCAGGGAGATGATCTCCACCTTGGTGCCGGGATTGTCCGTTTCGAATTTCGAGACAATCGACTTGAGGGTTTCGGTGCGTTCGGGGCTCGTGATCACTTCCACGAGCTTGAGCGTGGTGTCGGCAAGGGCCGTCCCCGCCATCAGGGCGCTCATCAGGGCTGCTGTCAGAATTGCTTTCATTATACAGTTCCTCCACTGCTTTTTGGGTTGGTTCGACAGGGCTCAGGGCTATTGGGCGGCGGCGATTGCCGTCTCCAGATCCCTCCACAAGACCTCGGTTCCCTCAAGGCCGACATGGAGGCGCACGGACCGCGGGTTCATGCCGAAGGCATGCGCGGAATTCGGTTGGGCTTTCTGCTGCAGCACCACTTCGCCCGGCACTACGAGGCTTTCGTGGCCGCCCCAGCTGACGCCGAGCTTGAAGAGCGTGAGATGGTCGCAGAACGTTCGGATATCGACGCCCTCGCGGAAGACGAAGGAGAACAGGCCGGACGTGCCGCTCAGGCCCGGCGGCAACTGATTGGCCAGACCCGGATGGTTGACCTGCTCGACCACGTCGAGCAGTTTCAGCCGGCGGGCGATGTCGAGGGCGGATGCCTCATGGGCCTTCATCCGGATCGGCAGGGTCCTCAGGCCCCGGATCAGCAGCCAGGCATCGAAGGGCGACATCTTGCCGCCGAGATAGGGCAGGGCCTCGCTACGGATCCGGTCGATCAGTGTTTTCGAACCGGCGACGACGCCGGCTACCACATCGCTGTGGCCACCGAGATATTTCGAAGCCGAATGCAGGACGATGTCGACGCCGAGCGACAGCGGCTGCTGGAAGATCGGGCTTGCCCAGCTATTGTCGATCACGCTGACGGCACCATGTTTTTTCGCGATGGCCGCAAGGGCCGCCACGTCATGCGTCTCCATGATCCAGCTCGTCGGGCTCTCGAGATAGAGCAGGCGGGCGCCCCGCATGGCCTGGTCCACCGCGTCCAGATCCGTGCCGTCGACATAGGTCACCTCGACCTTCATGCGCTTCAGCAGTGTGCCGAACAGGCGGAAAGCGTCGGGATAGAGATGTCTCACCGCAACGATCCGGTCGCCTGGCTCAACGAAGGTGATGACGGTCGAGGAAATCGCCGCCATACCGCTGCCGAAGCCGAGCGCATCCTCGCCACCCTCAAGCTTGGCCAGCATTTCCTCGAAATGGCGCACTGTCGGATTGAGGCCGCGCGAATAGACGGGACGGTTGCGCTCGCCGCGATAGGTGGCGACCATTTCGTCGAAGGTCTCGAAGGTGAAAAGCGAGGTCTGGACGATCGGGGGCACGACGGCCTCGAAGGCATTGGTCCCGTCATGTGCGACGATGAGGGAAGCAAGGTCGAACGCGTCGGAACCGTTGATCATTTGGACATTTCCTTGATGTCTTCCTCGACGATGTCGAGAATCTTGATGGTTTCGCGCCGCGCGGCCTCGGTGTCCTGGGCGACGATCGCGTTGAACAACGTCCGGTGGTAGGGGAAAGACCTGCGGGCAAAATCCGGCCTGTCGAAGGGCGTGTCCCAGAACCGCTCGAACGCTTCACGCATCTGCTCGAGAAGCTGGCGAAACAGGGGGTTGTGGGTGGCGTCGTAGATGGCAAGGTGGAAGACGAGGTCTTCCTTGCCGGCGGTGCCCTTGATCAGATGCACGCGCTCCATCTCGTCCAGCGCCTCAGAGATATGCTTGAGATCCTCCGCCGTGCGACGCCGGGCGGCCGCCATGCAGGCTTCGCATTCGATACCGCGGCGGACCTCGAGAGTCTGCAACAGCGCGTCGCGCAGGCTCCCCATATTGACCGACAACGGCATATGTACGGTTGCCGAGGTGATGGGTTTCAGCAGGTAAGTGCCGCTGCCTTTGCGTGTTTCCATGACGCCAAGCGCCTGGAATTGACGGATGACTTCCCGGATCGTCGAGCGCCCGACGCCGAGCGCGGCCATCAGTTCCCGCTCGGCCGGCAGCCGGTCGCCGGCAACGAGCGCCGCCTGTTGTATGTAGGCCGCCAGTGAGCTGGTCACCTGACGACCTCGATCTGCGGGCGGGAGGGGTACAAGAGAGGTTTTCACAGTCGGCCTCAAATTGGTCTGACATCATATCAATCAGGAGGATTGACAGTTGTCAACGCGTGTCGAGGGATTGCGCGGGCACATCGCGTTCGCGAAGAGCAGGCTTTCGCAGTACCTGCCCTGAATGAGCACGCAGTCCGGCGAATCGGTGTCATCCGTGGCTACGCACCAGACGGTTTCGAGGACGTCGGAAATCCGCGCCCGCGAGCTTTGGCTCTGCCGGTTATGGATCTGGCGGCACAGCGTTCCGCGACGGCTTTTGTCGTCAAGATATCATCATGAGCTGAGGTCGGCCGATGATCTCTTAACCAGCAATAGGCCTGACTGTGGGTGATCGTTCCGCCCGCTTGCTGCGCTTGGTCGTCATTGCGCCCGCTTGGCATACTCCATCAATGCCAGGCCCACGCCACTCAAGGCGTAGCGGTCACAGGTGAACTGGGCGAAGGTCGGTTTGAAATGCGAGGGATCGTCGAGCGTGCCTGCATAGAGCGTGACAATCTCGGGCGCATGCTCGGGCAGGCCAAAAAGCAAGCTGCCGCAGTTGGAGCAGAAGTTGCGCACTGTCGGACGGCCGCTTCCGCCTATGCTGCTAAAGGACCGGATAGGCCCGTCGGCGGAAAAGCCGCTCTTTCGCATCACGACGATTGGTAGTCCCGCCGCGCCGGACGCCCGCTGGCAATCGCGGCAGTGGCAGATGAGGCTGGCCTCAGGTTTGCCAAGTGCCTCATAGGTGCACTTCCCGCACAAACAGGCGCCAATCCAGTTCCTCTGACCCATCTTACTTCCCTATAGCTTGAACCCGAACCAACAATCGGGTAGAGGCCGCTATCCAACGATATTGTGGCCCATGGAGGCCGGTATGGGAACGACGAAGACATCAGACAAATAAGCCGCAACAACCTCTTCTCGTTGTTGCGGCGTTCTGTCGAAGTTGCGGCGTTCTGTCGAAATTCTTTCCGGTCTTTGCTGACGGACAGACGCCGCCAAATATTCTCATTTGTGCGGACGTTTTCTCATGTCTAAGAAATACCCTGTCTGGGCCTATTCGCTCCCAGCGTCGCTCTTGCTGATGGCTCCCATCGACATCCTGGCCTCCCTGGCCATGGATATCTACCTTCCAATCGTTCCGGCCATGCCTGGCATCCTGGACACCAGCGCTGCCGTGGTGCAGCTCACGCTTAGTCTGTACATGGTGATCCTCGGCCTTGGGCAGCGCGGCATGGGGCATTCCCGCCAGCTTGGCGAGGGGCATGGCAACGATCCTGTCGGGAGCCGTTCTGCTGAGCCTCGGACACATGCTTGGCTCTCCTTCTTTCCTGACATTCGTCGTCCCGATGTGGGTTATCGCCATCGGCATCGTTTTCGCTGTGTCGGTGACGGCAAATGGTGCGCTCGCTGACTTCGGCGATATCGCCGGATCGGCGGTGGCCCTCTATTTCTGTATCCAGAGCCTGTTCGTCGGCATCGTGGGCACGCTGATGGTCATCGTCTTCGACGGCGACACCGCCTGGCCGCTTGTCGCCTATGCCGCATTCATGGCTCTGGTTGCGCTGGTCGCCCTGGCGTTAAACCCAAAGGGTCGTAAGCAATAACTGACATTCGATGCCGGACGGTGAGCGCCGTCCGGCGCGATCTTATAGGTGTGCGGCGGCGCGGCGGTGCTCACGAAGTTCATGTTGCCACCCGTCGCCCATGCCGGGGCTGGGTACGCACTATTCGCTTCTTACAAATTGACTTTTGATCGCCGGTGAAATGGCATTTCGTCGTGTCGAAAACGCCCAGCCTCGTGCGTCGAATCCATGTCAGACGGAGAGACCCGGTAAAAGTGGAGGACGACAATGCGTTCAACTGCGAAGGGGAATTCGGAGACGTTATCCGTCGTCCCGCCGCTGGACGGTTCGCTCGTGTTGAGGCGTCCCCAGCCCGAAGATCTCGCTAAGATGCAGGAAAACACTCCGTCCGCGGAAATCGCCCGCATGAGCGGAAGTGATGCGAACGAAAGCTGGGACGCAAACGCGGAAGGTGAGCGACTTTATCATCGCGTCATGGCAACACCCTTCGGGTGGCTAATCGAGGTCGAGGGTCGCACCATAGGCCAGATCCGACTTACGGAAACCGATCTCCGCCACAAGCGCGGCCGCCTTGCGATGGGCCTCTTTTCGGACGCTTGGCTAGGCCGCGGATATGGACGACGCGCCATCGCCCTGATGCTGCATCACCTGTTCGAAAATGAGGGATTTCACCGCGTCGACCTCCGAGTGCTATCGTTCAATCGAAGGGCCATCCGTTGCTATCTGTCATGTGGTTTTCAGATTGAGGGGTACGAGCGAGACGTGTTCAACCTTAAGGGGGTCTGGTATGGTGACTGGATGATGGCCGTTCTCGCTCACGAGACACGTATACTGCCTCTTCCAGGAGATCAGATCATCAATTGAAGCATGCCTAGCAATCCTGCATCTTGCTTTTGGCGTGCTCCGCCTTGTCGACCTAACCGCTTTACTGGGTCGACCCGTTATGCGCTCTGATGAAATGCATGTGAAGCGTGGGTATTGCGTCTTCAGCGGACCTTTTTCGCCGCGCTCCGCGTATCACGCAAACGGATTGTGACGAGTACCGTGCAGCATTGTGAACCCGGAGTGGACCTGAAGTGCGCAACAGCATGAGGAACCGGTTGGTCGGGACCCAACGCCCTGACCACTCCCGCTTTCCAGCCTTCGTCCGGAATCTCTGCGGCCAGCGTCGCCCTGTCCTTGGCCCAGAGGTGTGACGGGAATCTTGTCGTGGGCAGCTAGTGCGCCAGCGTCCCGGCCCTGAGCGGAGATCGTTGCGCGCTAAGGAAGTTGCTTCTCGATCTCGGCCTTGTCGATAACCGACCATACTCTGGCAATCTTCGCGTCCCGGAAGTCGTAGAAGACATGCTCGTGGAAGGTCACGTGCCTTCCGTTCACCGCAAGGCCCATGAAGGCGGCTTTCGGCGAGCAGTCGAACTTCAGCCGAGCGGCAAGACGTGGCGGCTCGCAAAGGATCAGTTCCGGCTGGAATTGAAGGTCCGGAATTGCAGCGTAATCCGCGATCAGCATGTGCCGATATCCGGCAAGGCGAAGCGGCCGCCCATTATGCTCGACATCCGGGTCCACATAGTCCGCCAATTCGGACCACGCCTGCCGATTGAGGCAATCAAGATAGGCGAGATAGATTTCCTTCAGTTGCGTCATAGCGCGCCCCCGGATCAACAATCAGATAACTTGCCAGTCACGTTCCCAGAATGGCAGCAACGCCGGCTGGCGCAGCGACGACTGCCGCGTGAGGAATGCCTCAGAGATATTGGCGTTCGACGTCCTCGCAGGAATAGCCGAGCGCGGCCAGCCCTTCGGCCAGATGGTCACCCAGCAGCGGATTGCCGAGAAGATAGTCGGCCGTGCGGCTGTTGTGGGCTTCCGCCGCCTGGCGGCGAAGGTCGGTCCAGTCCGTGGCGTCGTTGTCGTCGCGGCCGAGCCAGGCGAGCGCCACGAGGTCGATCTGCTCGTCGATCGACAGGTCTGAGATCAGCGAACGGATCTCCTCCTCCACCGGATCGTCCGGCGTATCCTCGAGGACCGAGATTTCTGCGTCATCCGACGGATTGGAGCCGGAATCCGGGTCCGTATCCTCGTCCTTCACGTCGAATTCCCTCGCCTTCATGATGAGGAAACATACTTTTTCGACCGGGATCTCGATCTCGATCGGTTGCGGATCGTCGTCGTGCGTTTTCATCGCTCTTTCCCTTCTGCCGTTCGACGCGTAGCTGTCGTGGGGCGCCATCTATAATGTCGGCAATTGACGCGTCATGGGAAGCCCTGCCGAGACTTGATTGGTTTGACGTCGCCCAGGAAACGGTCGGCGGTAGGGGTGTGACAACCGGCTCCTGCTCCGGTTGTCACCACGTGCGCGTTCGACTGACGGCCGTCGTTGGTTTCAGCAGGGAGGCGAACTTGCGGGATCGCCTCCGGGATCAGATCCGGCGACCGGGAAGCTTCGGCAGGAGGACCGTCAGAAGCCCGAGAAGCGGCAGGTAGGAGCAGACACGGTAGACGAATTCGATGCCCTCCCGGTCGGCGAAGACGCCGAGGACCGCCGCACCGATGCCGCCGAAGCCGAAGGCGAAACCGAAGAACAGGCCGGCGATCAGGCCGACCCGGCCGGGCACCAGTTCCTGGGCGAAGACGACGATCGCCGAAAAGGCCGACGAGAAGACGAAGCCGATGACGACCACCAGCACGGACGTCCAGAACAGGTCGGCGTAGGGCAGGGCCAGGGCGAAGGGGATGACGCCAAGGATCGAGAACCAGATGACGGCGCGCGATCCGAAGCGGTCGCCGATCGGCCCGCCGAGCAGCACGCCGGCAGCCGAGGCGCCGAGAAAGAGAAACAGCATCATCTGTGCCTGCTGAACGCCCACCTGGAACTTCTCGATGGCAAAGAAGGTGAAATAGCTCGAAATGCTGGCGAGATAGGCGTTCTTGGTCGCAGTCAGAACCGTCAGCACGCCAAGCGTGGCAAGGACCTGATTGCGCGGCAAGGGCAGCGCTCGGTCGGTCTTTGCGCGACCCGCGGCGCTCCGGCGGTGGCGATTGTGCCACAGGCTGACCCAGGACAGGACGGCAAAGCCGGTCAGTGCGATCAACGAGAACCATCCGAGGCTCTCCTGCCCGCGCGGGATGACGATGAAGGCCGCGAGCAGCGGCCCGATCGCCGTGCCGGTGTTTCCGCCGACCTGGAAGAAAGACTGCGCCAGTCCGTGCCGTCCGCCCGATGCGAGACGCGAGACGCGTGATGCCTCGGGGTGGAAGATCGCCGAACCGATGCCGATCAGGCAGGCGCCCAGCACGAGAAGGCCGAAATCATCGGCAAAGGCCAGGGTCAGCAGGCCGGCGCATGTGGAGAGCATGGCGGCGGGCAGCGAAAAGGGGATCGTCCAGCGGTCCGTGATCATGCCGACACCGGGCTGAAGAAGCGAGGCCGTCACCTGGAAAGCAAAGGTCAGAAGACCGATCTGCACGAAGCTCAGCGCATAATTTTCCTTGAGCAGCGGATAGAGTGACGTCAGCAGGGACTGCATGATGTCGTTGAGCATGTGGCAGAAACTGGCTGCGGCGATGATCGGAAGGACCAGCGCCTCGGGTCTGACTTGTGTTTCCGCGGTCACGCTCGCCATGATGTCCTCCCGGGGCAAGTAATGTCGTATCGGGCTCAACTGCCCGAAAGCGAACCTGTCTACACGGCTTGCCGCTGGCCTGCCTTTGTGGTCTGGTCATGTTTTTACGAGAGTGGGCCAGATGCCATTCCACAACGAGAATGCGGCTCCGCCTGCGATGATTGGCCTCCACATGGAGAGCCTCCATCGCATCGATGGGACCAATGAAGCGGTCTTTGCGCTGGCACGCCTCTATCCGGCCGGATTGCGGGTGCCGCGGCATTCGCATGCGAGGACGCAGTTCTGGTTCGCCTGCCGGGGTGTCGTCCTGGTCAACACGGCCCACGGGCGGTGGATGATCCCACAGTCTCACGGTCTGATCATTCCCGCCGGGCTCGAACATTCGACCGAGATGGTCAGCGAGGTCGAGATGCACTCGATCTACGTCGCGCCCGGCGCGGCGGGCACGGACGGGCCACGTGTCGTCGCGATGAGCGACCTTGCCGGCTGCCTGATCGCGGAACTGGTCAACGAGGACGCGCCCACTCCCGAGCAGCGACGCCGACTGGTGATGGATCTCCTGCTCGATGAAATCACCCGCCTCGAGGAGAAGCCGCTCGGTTTGCCCTTTCCAGAGGATCAGCGCCTGGCCGGTCTGTGTCGTCGGTTTCTTGAGGCGCCCGATGCGCGTGCCAGCATCGACCAGTGGGCCGGTTTGCTCGGCGTCAGCCGTCGCTCGTTCAGTCGCTGGTTTCGGGTGGAGACGGGTGTGAGCTTCGGTACCTGGCGGCAGCAGGCATGCATCCTCGCGGCACTGCCGAGATTGGCGCGGGGCGAGCCCGTCACCAATGTCGCGCTCGACGTCGGCTACGAGAACATTTCCGCATTCACGACGATGTTCCGGCGCATGCTCGGCAGTTCGCCGAGCGCCTATCTCAAGTCGCGTTCTTCATGAGAGGCTGCCGGGGGCGTAGTGCCGTCTGGCAACTCATCGGTTCGACCAGCCAATCGCCCTTAACGGGACAACCAGTCCGATGCGCCCTGACGGTAGAGCCGCGGGGAGACGGCGGTATGGTTGCGGAAGAAGCGGCTGAAGTGGGCGGGGTCGGAAAATCCGAGGCTGCTTGCGGCGGCGCTCAGCGAATCCTGGGTATCGATGGTCAGGCGGATCGCCTGTTCGAGGCGCACCACGTTCTGGAAGAGACCCGGCGACATTCCGGTGCAGGCCTTGAACTGCCGGAAGAAGTTCGCCCGGCTCATTCCCATGTCGGCAATCATGTATTCGATGGTTTCGAAGTCGCCGCTGTTGTGCTGCAGGTATTTGACGGCCTTACGGATGCGCCAGTCGACAAGGTGCAGACGGCCGGATTGGGCCGCGGTGCCGGTTCCCGGCGACGGCTGGTGAAGAACGGAAAGGACAAGATGGCTCAACAGATGTTCGATCTCGGCCTTGGAGGGCGCAGCGCCGTTCAGGCAATCGACGATCGCCATGAGGATGCGGTAGGTGGCGCGCGAGACATGGCCCGAACTGGATTTGAAGAAGTGCAGCGGATTGAATTCGCCGAGGTCGGAGCTGAGCGAGGAAAGCCAGTCCGAATCCATGTAGAGCGCGATGATCTGTGTCGGGGGTTGGCCCGGCTTGTAGACGAATTCGTGCTTGCGCCAGGCGTCGACCAGAACGACGGAGTCATCGGTCAGCGGGATCGGCACGTCGTCGACGATGAAATTGGTGTCGGCGCCGCCGACCTTGAACAGCATGTGGCAATGGGGATGGGCATGGCGCACGAGCCCGTGCCCCAGTTCAACGAGAGCAACCCGGCCAAAACCACCCAACATGACACGTACAGCTGCCGTCATGATCGCACTATAGCAAAGTCCCTGGTTTGAAAAAGAGGGGAACGAAGCCCCGCCGCCAAGAGGTGAATTGACTCGCCGCAGGTGTGAAGCGATACGATAGCCACTCGGAAAACGAGAGTGGGAGAAGCCAGTTGGTCGAAGACGAGTCCCTGCGACAGAAGCTGGTTCCTGCCGTGGAGCGCGCGTCGATCATTCTCGACATGGTGGCGGTTTCGAAGCGCTACCCGACCGTCTCGGACCTTGCGCGCGAAACGGCGCTTCCCAAGAGCACGGTTCACGGGCTCTGCACGACCCTGGTCCAACTCGGCCTCTTGATCCGCAGGCCGGACCAGACCTTCGTGCTCGGACCCCATCTCCTCAAATGGTCCAATGCCTTCGAGCGCCAGACGGACATCGCCGCGGAGTTCGCCGCGCTCTGGGACCAGTCGGAAGAGATCGCCGATTCCGTCGTTTCCTTGTGCATTCTCGATGAGACCGACGTGGTGTTCATCGCCTCCCGACAGGCCAATGCTCTCGAGCGTTTCACCGTCCGCCCCGGCATGCGTCTGCCGGCCGCCTTTTGCGCGGCAGGCAAGGCGATCATGGCGCGTTGGCCGGACCATGAGATCTACCGAGTGTTCAAGACCCGCTTTCCCGAGGCTCTGACCGAGCGATCGGTTGGCGGTGTCCCCGAACTGCTGGAGGAGATCCGGCAGATCCGAGCCGACGGCTCGGCTGTCGACGTCGGGCAATGCCAGCGGGGTGTCACCAATTTTTCCGCAGCCGTGGTCAATTCGCTCAACCGGCCGGTGGCCGCCGTGCTGATCAGCGTCGATTCCGAGGAGCTCCCGGAAGAGGCAAGCGAGGCGCTGAGCGCGAATGTGCATGCGCTGGCAAGCCGGCTTTCGCTCCGCCTGGGCGCCGAAGCGGCCGGCTGAGACATTCCGCCGGGGCCCCGGCGAACGGCCGATGCGGGCCTTGCGCTGTTCAGATCGCGGCATGCGCCACCACGCGCTCGTCCCGACCGAGAACCCTGGGTTCCGCCAGATGCCCGCAGATCAGGTCGAGCACCACTTCGGTGCTGTCGTGCTGCGGATAGTGCCCGTCATGCTGGAGGATGACCCATTTCATCGGCCCCTGCACGCGCGCCGAAATGGCGTCCATCTGCCCGGGTGCGCCGCAATCGTCCTTCAGTCCCTGGATCAGCAATAGCGGCGCGTCGAGCTTCTGGATGCGGCCGAGCACGCGATCCGGGTCGGTCGCCAGGGCGAGCCTTGCCGAGGACCAGCAGGCCACGGCAAGCTTGGGATCGAGATGACGGGCGCCAAGCTTGTCGATCTCGGGGGAGCATTCCTGCTCTGAAAGGGCTTCCCCGCGCGCGCCAGAGTCCGGCTCGTTTGCATGCACCTGCGGCGAGATGGCGACGATGCGGTCCACCAGCCAGGGATGCGCGCAGGCAAAAAGCATGGCGACGGCGACGCCGTCACTATGGGCGACGAGATCAGCCCTGATCACTCCCAAGGCACGCATCATGGCGGGCAGGGCAAGGCAGGCCTCAAAGGACAGATAGTCGACATTCTCGGCTGAATCGGCTGCAGAACTGTTGCCCCGGCCCGGCCGCGAATAGGCGATGATCCGCCGCCCGGGAAACCGGGATTCCAGTCCTTCGGCGATCTCCTGGAAGGATTCCACGCTTCCGAGGCCATGCGTTATCAGTATGATCGCCTGTGCCTGGCTTTTGCCGATATCAAGGATATCCACCACGCCCGCATCCGTGCACATGAGATGCCGGCGCGAGGCCGCAACCTTCGTCATGCGTGCGGCATTCGCACTCTTGTCCTGTCTGAAATACAGCATCGATCCCCTCCCAAGGCCAGGCTCGCGCTTTCCTCGCATGGACCTCGCGCCAACCCGCTGGGATGATGGCATTGTCGGCTGTTCCTGATAAGGCCTCGGACCCCCTGGAACTTGCCCAAAAATCTCATTTTTATGATTGTCGCCAGCGGGCCGGGGTGCCCGCTTCGCCGGAAGCGGAAACGTCGGCCCCCATGCGGTGGGACAGCCGGCTCGCCATCCTCAGCACGTTTGCGATGATCGAGGTGCGGTCGCCGATGGCCTCGGCATCCATGGACAGGCTCACCGCGATGCCGGCGATCGGCCGGTTGCGCGAATCCAGCACCGTGGCGCCGAAACAGACCATGCCCTCGGCGACCTGCTCCTCGTCGCAGCTGAAGCCATCGCGGCGCACGTCCCGCAGTTCGAGCAGCAGGTCGTCAATGGTCCGCACGCTGCGGCTTGTCCTCGCCTCGGGGATGCCCTGAACGAAGAGCCGGCGGATTTCATAGTCGCTCAGATGGCTGAGAAAGGCCTTTCCGGTTGCGGTGAAAGCCGCAGGCAGCCGCATGCCGACGCGAAATTCCATTGATGGGCGGATGCCCTTGGAATTGCGGGCCGCGATGTAGACGACCTCGGTGCCGTCCTGGACCGTCAGCGTGATCGTCGCGCCCGGAAGCTCGGTTTCCTGGTCCCAGATCGCCGCGAACTCCGTCGCCACGTCTGATTGTCTCGTAAACGCATTAGACCAGCGCATGACATGGGGGCCGAGCTGGAACGTCTGATCGGTGCGTCGGATCAGCAGTTCGAGATCGACCAGCGTGTGGCACAGGGCATGGACGCTGGAACGGGCGATCCTCAACTCGCGTGAGAGGTCCGAGAGGCTGAGGAAGCCCTTGGATCGCGCCACCAGATCGAGAATGCGAGCGCCTCGTTCCAGCGCGGGCGACTGCGGCGGCTTGTGGTCGTCGGGGGCCATGAAGAGATCCGCAAATTCGATGATCAGCAATTTTTCTTCTTGACATTCGTATAGCCTGCCGACTAGCGTCCAGTCCAGTGAAAAATGTTCAGTATATTGAACGACAATCGAAATGCGGGATTGCCTGGTTTGCGTTGGACCTGCAAGGCGGACCGCAGTGGGAGGTTAAGGCATGGTCATGAGCGTGCGCGATTGGGCTGTCCGCTTCGGGGAGGCCTCGGACCGAGACCCGACGATCGGGGCCATGGCACGTTACTTCACGTGCACCTATCTCTGGGACATGGGCACCCAGAAGGTGATCGTCGAGATGCTGGACGGCAAGGTCCATCGCATCAACACCGACCCGCAGCCGCTCGATTCCTATGATTTTGCATTGAGGGCAAGTCCGGCTACGTGGCGCGAATTCGCCAAGCCGGTGCCGGAACCCATGTATCACGGCATCTGGTCCGCGAGCTTCCGCCGTGACCTCAAGATCGAGGGCAACATCCTTGTGATGATGCAGAACCTGCGCAATTTCACCGTTCAATTCGAGCTGCTTCGCAAGGTCGGCGTGCCGGTCTGACGTCGTCCCCCATCAATTACAGGAATACCCGGAATGGCCAAGCACTCTCCCGTTATCGGTCGTTACGTCACCATTGATGTGGACGGCTACGAATACAAAGTCTTCTACCTGCGCAACGGCACGGGCATACCGCTGGTGTGCCAGCACACGGCCGGTTGCCACAACCACCAATGGCGTGGCCTGCTCGAGGACGAGACCGTCACCGACCGCTACGACGTGATCGCATATGATCTGGCCCGGCACGGAAAGTCCGATCCGCCGCTCAATCGCGAGTGGTGGAAGGAGGAATATACGCTGACCGCCCGTCACTACATGAACTTCATCATCGCATTCTGCGATGCGCTCGAGCTCGACCGCCCCATCTTCATGGGTTCGAGCTTTGGCGGCAATGTCGCTTTGCAGCTCGCGCTCAATCACCCCGACAAGTTCCGCGCCGTCATCCCCGTCGAGGCCGCCGAGCACGCGCCGGGCTTCTATCTCGACTGGTGGCGCCACCCGCATGCCAATGCCGCGCAGGTATGCGCCAGCGGCGTCTGGGACCTGATGGCTCCCCAGAGCCCGGACCGGGATCGCTGGCTGACCTGGCACTACTACACGCAGGGTTCCGAGGCCTTCAAGGGCGACCTGTTCTTCTACTCGGTTGACCACGATCTTCGCGGCAAGCTCGGCAACATCGATACGAGGCGCTGCCCGGTGATCATGATGACCGGCACCTATGACTATCTCACACCGCCCGAAGCCACCGAGAACACGGCCAGGCAGATACCGGGGGGGATCTATATCGAGATGGAAGACATCGGCCATTTCCCGATGTCGGAAAACTATCCGCTCTTCGCAGTCTACTTGAAAGAAGCGCTTCGACTTATTGAAGCGCGTACCTGACGCAGATTCGGAAAGTGGATTTTGACCATGAAGATCATTGAATTCGACGACAAGGGACGCCGCATCGAGACGGATGCCTCCTCCGCCTCGCAGCAGACCGGCAGTTCCTCGCTGGCGCCGCGCCCCAGTTTCTCCCCGGCCCCGAAGGAGGCGCCGCGCATGCGGCGCAAGTCTTCGGGGATCGAATTGCACATGTTCCAGACGGGAACTCTGAAGACCAAGACCAAATACATCAAGATGAACCAGGGCGAGGACGATTTCGAGATCCCGGTGCCGTGGTTCCTCATCAAGCACCCGCAGGGCCATGTCGTCATCGACGGCGGCAATGCGGTGGAAGCCGCCATCGACAAGCGTGGCCACTGGGGCCCGGTCGTCGATGCCTATGATCCGGTCATGGCGGTGTCCGAGAACTGCGTCGACCAGCTGAAGATGGTCAACGTCAATCCGCAGGACGTCCGTTACGTGGTGCAGTCGCATCTGCATCTCGACCACACCGGCGCGATCGGCCGATTTCCCAAGGCGCAGCACATCGTTCAGCGCATCGAATACGACTATGCCTTCAAGCCGCACTGGTTTTCCGCCGGAGCCTATATCCGCGCCGATTTCGACCGGCCGGGACTGAACTGGAAGTTCCTCGGCGGCGAATTCACCGACAATTTCGACCTGTTCGGCGACGGCACCGTGCGCATGATCTTCACGCCGGGCCACTCGCCGGGCCACCAGTCCTTTCTGATCACGCTGCCCGAGAGCGGTCCGATCCTTCTGACGATCGACGCCGCCTATACCGTGGATCACTGGGAAAACCGCGCGCTGCCGGGCCTCGTCGTGTCCTCCGCGCAGGCCGCCGATTCCGTGGCCAAGCTCAGGCGCATCGCCCAAGACACCAATGCCATGGTGGTGACCGGCCACGATCCGGTGACCTGGCCGGGATTTCGCAAGTCCCCGCAGGATTTCTACGACTGAACGCATGACTGTACTGCAACTAGGAGGAGAGTTGGAATGTTACGCAAACTGCTAAGCGCGGCCGCGATGTTCGCCATCGCCGCCACGGGCGCCCTTGCCGAGGGCGTCGATGAACTGAACCCCGATGTGGCCAAGAGGCTGTACAACAAGGAAATGCTCGATCCGATGCAGCCGATCGGGCCTAGCAAGTGGCGCGACTTCAAGGCCAAGAAGGGACCGCCGTGGAAGATCGGCTATGCCTCTTCCTACGCCGGCAATACCTGGCGCGCAGCCGCCATGGACGAATTGCAGAAGGTGATCATTCCGGAATGGCAGAAGCTCGGTCTTCTCTCCGAGGTCGTCGTCACGCAGTCCAATCTCAACGATTCGACGCAGATCCAGCAGATCCGGCAGCTCGTCGACCAGGGCGCGGACGCAATCATCCTGTGCTGCTCGAACCCGACCGCGCTCAACGCGTCGGTCAAGTATGCGGCCGACAAGGGTGTGCCGGTCTTCTCGATGACGGGTTATCTGACCTCGGAATATGCCATCAACTCCTCGGTCAACTACCAGGTCGGCGGCTACGAGATCGGCAAGGCCATGGTCGACCAGCTGGGCGGCAAGGGCAACGTGCTCGTCGTCGAAGGCATCCCCGGCACGTCCGGCTCCGACAGCCAGAACCGCGGCGTTCTCGCTGGTCTTGCTTCCTCGCCGGACATCAAGGTCGTTGGCTCGGTCGCCGGCATGTGGACCGACCAGGTCGCCCAGGGCGAAGTACAGAAATGGCTTGCCACCAATCCCGGCAAGCTCGATGGCATCGTCGTTCAGTCGGCGGCCGAAATGGGCGTTTTGCGTGCCGTCCAGCAGGCAGGCCGCGGCGAGATCCCGGTCGCGATCGGCGGCGAGCTGGGTGCCCTGTGCTACTGGCGCAAGAACCCCAACTACATCAACGCGTCCTATCAGCTCTGGCCGGCGGCCGACGATATCGAGCTGATGTGGCACATCATGATGCGCACGCTGCAGGGTCAGGGTCCGAAGATCCAGTCCGTGCTCGTCGATCCGGTGAAGCTCACCTATGACGATCTCGCCAAGATCATGGACGAGAACTGCAACCTCGACAGCGCCGAATGGCTGAAGGTCGGCGCAAAGCGCTGGGGTTACGACCCGTCCTACCTGGACGACTTCTTCCTGCACCCGGCCGATCCGCGCGCCTACAAGCCCTGATCGCAAAGGGGACCGGCCGCGCCGAAGAGGCGCGGCCATCCCTCGCATGACGCTCTTTCCATAACCGTTTCATCCTTGTCATCGGCCACTGCGGCCAGATGGGTAGAACCATGACGTCCTCCGCTCCAGAAATCGCACAGCCTGCCGGCCGGGAGACCATCCTGGTGCGTGGCGTGAAGAAGTATTTCGGGCCGACCCGGGCGCTGGACGGCGCATCTTTCTCCGCCCGCGCGGGGGAGATCCACGCCATCGTCGGGGGTAACGGTTGTGGCAAGAGCACCATGGCTAAGGTCGTATCGGGAATCCTGCCGGTCGACAGCGGATCCGTTTCAATCCTCGGCGAAACGCCGTCTACTCCCGCCGAAAGCCGCGCTCTCGGCATTTCGACGGTCTATCAGGAAGTGCTGGTGGCCGACGAAAGCTCCGTCGTCGACAACATCTTCATGGGTTCGGATCGACTGTTTTCCAAGACGCTTTCCCAGGAGCGCAAGGTCGCACGGGCGGCCGAGCTGATGGAGGAGCTTTCCGGCGAGCCGGTCGATCCCCATGCCCTGGTCGGCACTTTGCCGCTCGGGTTGAAGCAGTGGATCACCATCGCCCGCGCACTCCTTTCGGAGCCGCGCATCCTCATTCTCGACGAGAGTTCCGCCGCTCTCGACTTCGATTCGACCGAGCGGCTGTTCGCCAAGATGCGCGCGTTGCGCGACCGCGGCACGACCATCCTGATCGTCACCCATCGCATCGCCGAACTGGTTCGCATTTCCGACCGCGCGACCGTGTTTCGCGATGGGCGCGATGTCGGCGTGCTCGAAAAGGCCGAGATCACCGAGAAGAATTTGCTTCGCCTCATGACCGGCGAAGATCGCTCCGCTGGTCATGGCACTGCCGTGGCCCCCGTACCGAAGTCCGCCGAACGGGCGATGAAGGTGCGAAAGCTCGCAGTCTGGCCCAACTCCAAACCGTTCGCCTTCGACCTGCGCCGTGGCGAAGTGGTCGGTGTCGCAGGCCTCGACGGTCAGGGGCAGGATGCCTTCGTGCGCATTCTCGCCGGCGTCATGAGCCCGAGCCAGGGACTTGTGCAGGTGGCCGGCCGTGACGGAAACTGGGCGCCCGTGCGCAATCTCGGTGAAGCCGTTGCCGGCAAGATCGCCTATGTTTCCGGCGACCGCAAACGCGAGGGCATCTTTGCCTCGCTGTCGATCTTCGAAAACATGGTGATGCCGCTCTATCGCGAGAAGAAGCGCGGCGGCATTCTGAGTTTCATCGACCGGGGAACGCTTTCCACGCTGTTCAAGCGGGAGGCCGAGAACCTGCTGATCAAGTTCGGCGTCAAGGAAGACCGCATCACGTCGCTGTCGGGCGGCAATCAGCAGAAGGTGCTGATCGGCCGCGGCTTTGCCATGCGGCCGGATGTGATCATCCTCAACGACCCGGCGCGCGGCATCGATGTCGGCGCCAAGAGCGAGCTCTACAAGCATTTGCGCGCCTTCGCCGAGGAGGGCAGGGCCGTCGTCTACCTTTCATCGGAGATCGAGGAGTTCCTCGGCTTTGCCACCCGGGTCATCGTGTTTCGTGACGGAGCGCCGTTCGATGCCTTCGACGGTCGGGACCTGGAGCCGAAACGCGTGCTGGAGGCGATGTTCGGTCACACGAGCGGCGAGGGCCTGAACGCTTCCTATGGCCTCCGTCCAGGTGCGCCTCATACGGCGGGCGAGGGTGCTGCGCGCACGCCAGTGCTCGAAAACGGTCTGCGCGTCCGCGTGACCGTCCCCGAACATCTGAAGCCGTCGGCTCCCACAACGGTTGAAGCCCGGCCTTCTCGTACTGCCGAGCACGCGTCGTCGACGGTGCCGTCCCGGGATCTCTCGGGTGCCCGTTCGATCCCGGCAACCATCAAGCCGATCCGGATCGTCGAATTCTGCGAGAACGGCACAAGGATCGAAGGAGGGCGGCCATGAGCCTTCCCGTTTCAGAGGTCTCGCAACCGGTCGCGGCCAAGGCCGAACTGCAGGGTGGACGCTCCAATCCGTTCCTGCTGATGCCGATCACCTTGTTCTTCTTCCTGCTCTCCGTCGCGGTCCTGCGCACGCCGAGCCTGATGACCGCGTCCGGCATCGGCGCCGCGATCATCGTCGTCACACCGCTCATTCTTGCCACCTACGCGCTGATGGCCTCGACCATTTCCGGCCGTGGCACGGTCGATCTTTCGATAGGTCCGCTGATCGGTTTCATCAACGTCACCATGATCCAGCTCAATGCCGCCGGCATGCTGGAAAACCCGATCCCTGTCTTCCTCTACTGCATGGCCGTCGGAGCCGCCTACCAGTTCGTCTTCGCGCTGATCGTCATCTATGTTCGCGTCCAGCCGATCATCGTTTCGCTGTCCGGCTATCTGGCGCTTTCCGGCATCAACCTGGTGATCCTGCCGCGGCCGGGCGGCATGGCGCCGCCCTTTATGGCCGAATGGGGCTATGGCACGTCGATCTTCTCGCCGGTGCTCATCATCCTGCTGATCGCCTCGGTCGGCTGGCTGCTGTTCACCGCGACCGCCTTCTACACTCATCTCCGGCTGATGGGGTCGGACGAACGCGCGGCCTACACCTCCGGCGTGCCGATCACCGTCGTCCGCATCGGCGCCCATCTGATCTCTGGCTGCTTTGCCGGCCTCGCCTCGATCTGTTTTACCGCGCTGATATCTTCGGGCGACCCGTCGCAGGGCACGACCTACACCCTGATCGCCGTGACCGCGCTCGTTCTCGGCGGTGCTTCGCTGGGCGGCGGCCGGGGCGGAGTGTTCGGTTCTGCGCTCGGGGCGCTGAACCTCTACATGATCACCTACGTCCTCTCGACGTTCAATTTCGGTGCCGTGCAGAGCTTCGTCACCAACCTGGCCTATGGCGCCATCCTGGTCATCTCGCTGCTGCTGACGCTCCTCATCCCGGTGATCCAGCGGCATATCCGGAATTTTTCGCCGCTTCTCTACTTCGTCTCTCTCTCGGTCGTGGTGCTCGGCATCATCCTGCACGCGACCTTCGACTACGCCGCCCTTGGCGAAGCACCGGCCTATCTCCCGGGGCCGCTCGATCTGCAGGCGGCGCTGACCGGCCCGCTTGAAATCGCCACGCTGTCGCCGGAGACGCTCGACCTGCGCCTGCAGGTCGCGCCCCTGGTGCTCTTCACCATCCTGCTCGTGGCGATTGCTGTGTTCCTCCGCCTCGCGGTCGGACAGTCGAGCCGCAAGAGTGTCGGGCCAATCGTCGCGGTGATCGTGGCTGCCCTGGTCGTCGGCGGTGCCTATGCGATCCGCGAGACGGCGGGCATTTCTGATGTGGAGACCGTCAACTGATGGAAAAACTGCCTCAGATCAGCTTTCCCGCACGCATTCTCGGCCTGGTCATCGCCATCATCCTGGCCGGTCTCGGCGCCGGCTTCGGCTTCGCCCAGGGCCTGGCGGTTCAGGTCGTCATCCTGTCGTCGATCGCGACGCTTGCTCTCTTCGTCATGGCCTGGCGCTTCGTCATCGGACAGTTCCTTGAGGGTGCCCCAACAGGCGATCATGGACCGGGGCAGCTTCATCAGGCCTGGACGCAGTACCGGTGGCCGCTCATCGGTCTTGCCCTGGTGCTCGCCGCCTTCCTGCTGCTTTCGCTGACGGTCGAAGGCTTCTTCAATCCCTGGAACGTCATCTCGCTCGCCATCCTGCTGGCGATCCTGGTGCTGACGCGGACTCTCGGCCGGCAATTCCAGCAGAACCGTTCCGCCTTCATCGGCATCATGGTGCTGGCCGGCCTGTTTTCCGTTGGGTCGATGAACATCGAAGGCTTCTCGTCAGGCAACAACATCAAGTCGATGCTGCTCTTCGCCTCCTTCCTCGGTATCGCCTCGATCGGGCAGACGCTCGTCGCACTGCTGGGCGGCCTCGATCTCTCCATCCCCTTCATCATCGGCGGCGCCAATGTCGGCCTGCTCTACCTGATCGGCCTCGGCGTTCCTCCCTGGCTCGCCACGGTGATCGTTCTGTTCATCGGCACCCTGTTCGGCGTGATCAACGGGCTGCTCAGCTATCGGCTTCAGGGACAGGCGCTGATCGTCACGCTCGGAACGGGATTTGCGATCTCGGGCGGTGTGCAGATCGTGACCTCCATCGGCTCGGCCTACTCCGGCAACGTGTTCGGCACCGTTCCGCCCTGGCTCTCCAACATATCCGCCATGAACGGCACGACCTTCGGGCTGCCGTTCCCGCCGGTGATCGCCATCTGGGCCTTGATTTCGCTCATCCTGATCATCGGGCTGCGCACCACCGTCTACGGCCGCTATCTCTACGCGCTTGGCGTCAACCGCACGTCGGCCAGCCGCGTGATGATTTCCGAGATGCGGTACTGGGTGACGATGTACGCGCTCTCCGGCTTCTTTGCCGCGCTGACCGGCGGCCTGCTGCTCGGCTGGTCCGGCGGCGGATTCATCGGAGTGGGCGACCAGTATCTTTTCCTCACGCTTGCCGCGGTCGTGGTCGGGGGCACTTCGCTGCTCGGCGGTGCCGGCGGCTATGGCTTTACCGTGATCGGCGTCCTCGTCCTCCAGGTGCTTTCGAGCTTCCTGGTGGGCATCGGCCTCGATTTCAAATGGCAGCAGTTCATCTTTGGCCTGCTCATTCTTCCCATGGTGGCGCTCTATGCACGCTCGCCACACATCCGGACGCAGATCTGAGGAGGACCTGATGCAACACGACGATTTCCTCGAAGGGAGACAATGATGATGGCGGTCTATCAGACATCCGACCTGACTGCAGCGAGCTACTCGGTCGCCCTGTTCGGCCTGGCCGCGACGACTGTACTTCTGTTGCTGGGCCAGGCCTGGGTGGACCGCAAATGGCGGCTGCCCGTTGCACTCTGCGCCATTGCGGCGCTCGTCGGGATCGGTGCCGTCTACGAGGCGCGCGACGCCTGGCTCGCCGGTAACGGCGTGCCGGTGGTCTATCACTATGTGGGCTGGTCGGTCTCGATGCCGCTGCAGGTGCTGGCACTGTTCTTCCTGGTGGGCACGGCCGGCAAGCTGAGTGCCGGACTGTTTTGGCGCCTGGTGGTGGTTTCGGTGCTGATGGTCTTCGTCCGCTATCTCGGCGAAGCGCAGTTCATGCATCCCACGCTCGCCTTCCTGATCGGGCTCGTCTTCTGGCTCTATCTGCTCGGAGAGTTTTACTTCGGCCGCATGGACGACGTGGTGCGCGGCTCCGCCGGTGACTATCTGCGACGCGGCTTCTTCTGGTTGAGGCTGATCGTCACGGTCGGCTGGGCCATCTACCCGCTCGGCAACTTCCTGACCGCCTTCGCCGGCATTGCCGACGATGGCAGTCTCTCCGTGGCCTACAATTTCGCAGACATCCTCAATCGCATGGCCTTTGGCATTGCGGTGCTGTCGACGGCCGTTCTGGCCAGCGAGGAGAACTCCCGTGCCTGAACTTCATCACTTGCCTGAAACCCCTGCTCATTCAGAAGGAACACGTCCATGAAGGGTGCAGACGTCATTGCCATCATCATCCTGGCGGCCATCGTCATTGCCGTTGCCGCCTATCTTCTGCACTGGCTGTATCGCCGCTCGACCAAGGATGTGAGCTTCGTGCGCACCGGCTTCGGTGGCGAAAAGGTCGTCATGGGCGGCGGCGCCCTGGTCCTGCCCATCCTGCACGACCTGACCGAAGTCAACATGAACACGCTCCGTCTGGAGGTGACCCGCGCCCGCGAGAAGTCGCTGATCACCAAGAACCGGATGCGCGTCGAGCTGACCGTCGAGTTCTACGTCCGGGTGTCGCCGAATACCGATGCCGTGGCCACCGCCGCGCGCAGCCTCGGCAACCGCACCATGGATGCCGAACAGCTGAAGGACCTGATCCAGGGCCGGTTCGTCGACGCCATGGGTGGTGCTGCCGCCAAGATGACGCTGGAGCACATCCACGAGAACCGTCAGGCCTTCGTCAAGGAAGTGAAGCAGGAGGTGGCGGAGAGCCTCGCGCTCGATGGTCTCGAGCTCGAATCCGTTTCGCTCACATCGCTCGACCAGGCCGACATCAAGCTCTTCGACCCTTCGAACACCTTCGATGCCGAAGGTCTGACGCTTCTGACCGAGCAGATCGAAAGCCGCAAGAAGAAGCGTAACGACATCGAGAAGGACACGGCCGTGGCGATCCGCGCCAAAAACCTCGAGGCGGAAATGCGGAGCCTCGAGATCGAGCGCGACAGCGAATATGCGCGCCTGTCGCACGAGGCTCAGGTCTCGATCGAGCGCGCCACCAAGAAGTCCGAGGTTGCCGCGCAGAACGCCCAGCGCGAGCGTGAGATCGAAGCCGTCAAGCTGCGGGAACGGGAGGCCGTCGAACGGACCCGCATCGATATGGAACGCGAAGTCGAGATGATGGAAATCCGTCGCCGCGAAGTCGTCCAGATCGAGGAACAATCCCGCGAGATCGCCGTATCGCTAAAGTCCAAGGAGCGCTCCGAAGCGCAGGCCGAGGCGGAAAATGCCCGCGCCGCCATGGTCGAAGCCCAGGAAAAGGTACAAACCGTCAGGGATACCGAGATCGCCAACCGCCAGAAGGCCATCGACCGCATCGAGGCCGAACGCGAGGCGGGCGCCGAAGCTGCTCGGCTGCGCATCCTGGCCGAGGCCGAGAAGGCCGCCGCCCAGGATCGTGCCGATGCCGACCGTATTGCGGTTGCCGCTCTCGAAGAGCGCATGAAGGTCGAATCCGAGGGCAAGGAAAGGCTCAATGCTGCGGAGAACATGCGTTCCGATGCCAGCCGGCGCTCTGCCCTGCACAAGGCACTGGTCGAGAACCTTCCCGCGATCATCCGCGAAAGCGTCAAGCCGATGGAGAAGATCGAGGGCATCAAGATCGTGCATGTCGAGGGTTTGCCCGGTCTTTCGGGCGGCCAGGGCGGCATCGGGCAGCCCGTCGCGGGTGTCGATGGCGGCTCGCCGCGTGAAGGCAATCTGGCCGAGCAGGTAGTGACCTCGGCGCTGCGCTATCGCACCCAGGCTCCGTTCGTCGACACGCTTCTCGGGGAGATCGGTCTGACGTCTGAGACCATTCACCGGCCGCATGCGCTGAGCGATCTGTCGAAGATCGTCTACACCGAGCCGTCCGCCGCAACGCCGGCCGGCAAGGACAAAACCCGTCCCAACTGAACGTGAATGCCGGCCGGGGAGCACCCGGCCGGCGCGCTCCGCTCGCGGGAAGCCACAGGAAGACGTGCCATGAAACAGACCGGCTCCAGTATTGAACGCTCCATCCTGATCTTCGCGATATGGGCCGTGCTCGGCTTTCTGGGCCTCGGCGTGTTTCTCGAAGGCATGAAGACCGACATCTGGCTCGTGTCCGCCTGCGGTGTCTCGGTCATCGTTCTCGCCTTCGTCGCCCACATCACCGTCAACGGCGTCTTCGACACGGGCTTTTCGGCCGGTGAGACTTCGCTGGGGCTGGGCGCCTACGGCGTCCTTGGCTTCGTTTTCGTCGTCTCTGCCGCCGGCGGTTCCCTGACCATGGCCGACTATTACTCCGGGCTGACGCTGTTCGGCGTGCTAGCCGCAGGCTTCCTTGCCTATCTCTTCACGCGCCATGGCCTGCGCGGCGCCTTCTCCCGGTTCCACGTCAAGCCCATGGACAAGCGGGAGGCCAGCCTATGATCTGGTTGCCGCTCTACGGGCTTTTCTACGCCGCCGCCACGCTTTACTGGGCGCGCCTCAGCGCGCGGGAAAACGGCGATTATCAGAGCTTCTTCTCGGCCGCGCACGGCCTCCCGCCCTGGATATCCGCCCTGGTCCTGGCCGGCGCGAGCATTTCCGGCTGGGCCGTGCTCGTCGGCGCGGAAGAAATCGGCCGGAATGGCTTCGGTCTCGCTGCGGTCCTGCAAGCGGGTGTGGCGTTGGCCTTGCCGGGCGTGATCTTCTTCAAGCGCATCTGGCTGCTCGGGCGGCATTTGCGGATTTCCTCGCTTCCCGAACTGTTTCGCGCCTACTGGCAGTCGGAATTCCTGACCGCTTTCACCGCGATCGTTGCCGTGCTGTTTGCAGTCGCCTTCGCCGGCCTGCAGCTTTCCGCCCTGTCGAAACTGCTGGCGCGGCTCAGCGATGGCGCCCTGTCGCCGGAAATCGCAGCCACGCTGCTCGGGTTGCTGCTGTTTGGCTATGTGGTGATCGGTGGGATGCGAGCCATCGGCTATCTGGGTGCGCTCCAGGCATTGCTCGCCGGCGCGGCTTTGATTGGGCTTGCTGCCTTTTCCCTGATCTCGATCGGCGGGGCCTCGGCTCTGAATGCCGGGTTGCTGCGGCTTGCCGCAGACCCGGCCACGGCCGGCCGGTTCCTCGTCTCGGGCGTCGTTCACTTCACCGCCGGCGTGGGCAAACAAGCCGCCGCCGGCCACGAGGGCACGGCCTTGGCAAGCCTGTCCTTTGCCCTGGCCCTGATGGGATTGCAGGCCAGCCCCATGGTCATGAAGGTGGTGCTCTCGACGTCAAGCCCGCGTGGTTTCGCAGCCGGGCAGACATGGGTCATGGCCGGTGCCTTCGGTGCCATGTTCGTCTTCTGCATGGCCGTGATCGGCGCTGGCGAACTGATCGATCCCGCACTCGGCCTTGCGGGCCTGCTGACTGGCCTTTCGTCCTGGTTTTCGGCCTGGCTCCTGATCGGCCTGCTCGCCGGCGTTCAGCTGATGGCAGGTCTCGCACTTCTCAGCGCCGGGGAAAGCCTCGTGCGTAATATCTACAAGCCGCTGTTTCACAGCCAGCTGTCGCGGCGCGATACCGTCACGCTCACGCGGGTCCTGATCGGTCTCCTGGTGGTTGCGACCGTGCTCATGCAGGTGCTGACCCCGGTCACGCTGTCCATGCTTGCCGCGCTCGCGCTGCCGCTGTCGTTCCAGCTGTGGACGCCGTTGCTGGGCATGACATGGCTGCGCTGGATCACCAGGCCCGCCGTGGTGACCGGCGTGGGATTCGGGGCGGCGGCGGTGCTGCTGACCGAGCCGTTCGGCATATCCCTGCTCTCGTATCTTGGCCTCGATCTGCCCTGGGGCCGCAATCCCTGGACCATCCATTCTGCCGCCTGGGGCATGGCAACCAACGTGGCCGTCACCCTGCTCGTCTCGGCGTTTACGCAGCGGCGGGGCTTCGGCGAGGCTGCAGAGGAGGCGAGACGGTTCCTGTTTGACGAGCTGCGCGGCAGCGCCAGGGTTCGCGCACTGCGCTCGACGGCATGGTCCGTCTCGCTTGCCTGGGTGTTTCTCGCCATCGGCCCCGGCCTCGTCTTCGGCAATTACGCCTTCATCGACGCAGGCGGGCGCTGGGTGCTTGGTCTGCCGTCGCTCTGGGGCTGGGCGCTGTCGATGTGGGTGGCCGGCCTCGGGCTGGTCTGGTTCCTGTCCTACAAGATGGAAATGGCAAGCCCGCCCGCCGTCGACGTTCCTTCCTACACGCCGCGCCCGAAGCTGAGGACGAGCCAGATCGAGGCCGAAAGGGAACGGCGACGCAACTTTATCATTACGATAGCCGTTGGTTTCAGCCTTGCGGTCGTTGCCGCGCTGTCCTTCGGCCAGCCATGAAAAAGAGATACGAGGGAAGTTGAGATGAAAGCCAGAATTGCGCTTCTGAGGTCCATGGGCGCTGCACGCCCCTATCAGGACACGAGACCGCTCGAGATCGTCGAGGTTGATCTCGACGAACCCGGTCCGGGCGAACTTCGCGTCAAGATGGCAGCAGCAGGGCTCTGCCATTCCGACCTCTCCGTCATCAACGGGGACCGGCCTCGCGACATGCCGGTCGCGCTTGGACACGAGGCCTCGGGCGTCGTCGAAGCCGTCGGCCCCGGCGTCAACCGCTTTTCTCCCGGTGACCACGTTGTGCTGGTTTTCGTCCCCTCCTGCGGCCATTGCGTGCCCTGCGCCTCCGGTCGGCCGGCGCTCTGCGAGCCGGGTGCCGCCGCTGCCGCCAAGGGAACCTTGATCTCCGGAGAAAGGCGCCTGCGCTACAAGGGCGAACTGATCAACCATCACATCGGCGTCTCCGCTTTTTCGACCCATGCCGTCGTGTCGGAAAATTCCTGCGTGAAGATCGACAAGTCCATCCCGCTCGACCGGGCTGCCTTGCTCGGTTGCGCCGTGCTGACCGGCGTCGGAGCCGTGCTCAATTCCGGCGAACTGAAGATGGGACAGAGCTGTGCCGTGATCGGGCTTGGCGGGGTCGGCCTGGCCGGTCTGCTGGGTGCGGTTGCCGCCGGCGCCGAGACGATCATCGCCGCCGATCCCGCCGGGCACAAGCGGGCTCTGGCACTCGAACTCGGCGCCACCCATGCCATCGATCCGACGGATGACAACGCCGTGGCCGAGGTGAAGGCCATCACCGGTGGCGGTGTGGACCTGGCGGTGGAGCTCGCCGGTGCCGCAGCTGCCCTGAAGTTCGCCTATGAAATCACCCGTCGGGGCGGCACCACCGTCACGGGCGGCTTGCCCAACCCGAAGGCGGAACTGAGCATTCCGGCCGTCTCCCTGACGGTCGGTGAGCAGACGCTGAAGGGGTCCTATGTCGGCTCGTGCGTGCCGGTGCGGGACATCCCGCGCTTTGCCGCGATGATGCAATCGGGAAAGCTGCCGATCGAAAAACTGATGACCCATACGATCTCGCTCGATGAGATCAACGAGGGTTTCGAGTGACTTGCCGCTGGCGACGCCATCCGCCAGGTCATCGTGTTCTGAGAACACGGTGTCCGTGGGACCCGCCTTCCCTCAGGAAGCGCGGGTGCCCTGTGGGGGTGCGGGAGAAATCATCGATTTGGCCCTGATCTTTGCGGCCTTGCGATAGGCGCGGGGCGTCAGGCCCGTTTCCATGCGAAAATACCGATTGAAGTTCGACAGGTTGTTGAAGCCGGCCTCGAAACAGATGTCGGTGATCGGCAGGTCGCTTTCCGACAGCAGGGTGCGCGCCAGCCACACGCGGACCGAACGGCTGTAGTCGGAGAAGTTCATGCCGGTGAGCCTGCGGAAGGCGCGTGAGAAGGCGGAGGGTTCGAGGCCGACGCGCTCCGCGACCTCGCGCATCTGCGCCCCCGGACTCGATTGCATGATCTGGATGGCCTGGTCGATCCTGCGATGGCGTCTGTCCGACAGTTGATTGTAGACGGAGATGAAGTGCTCGCTGGCCAGAAGTCGCTTCTGCGGGGCGGCCTCGATGGCGTTCAGGATCTCGATGAAGAGGCCGAGCCCGCCGCGGTTTCTGGATGCATGCAGTGCGAGGATCTTCGCTCCGATGTCATGCGCCTCCCTGCCGACGATCTCGATTCCGCGTTCCGCCATGGGCTTCAGGCGGTGCAGGACCTCAAACTCGGGGCATATTGCCCGCACGCCCATCAAGGCATCCGCATCGAACTGCAGGACCATGTCGCGCCCCGGCAGGGGCGGCGCCCCGGGCGTGATCCAGTTGTGCGGAAGATTGGTTCCTGCCAGCACCAGATGACCGGGTTTGAACGGGCCGATGTAGTCGCCGACATAGGCAAAGCCATGGGCGTCGGGGATGAAGTGGATTTCCCACTCGGGGTGATAGTTCCAGATGCAGATCGGGTTCGGGTAGTCGTCGCGGCGGATCAGATAGGACGCCTCGCCCGGCAGCACGATCTGCTCGCGCGTCGCCGTGAAGGTGTCGGAAACCGAAATGGGGAAATCTGATGCCATAGGCATTGGTCGACTCGTGTTGCAGCGCAGAAATGTCAAAATAGTATCAATTCTGCAGCGGAGGCAAACTAGTTCAAGTCTTCCGCTTGGGCAAGATAGCGCCTGTACATGGCAAGGGAGTTTTGCCATGCGAGGGAGGAAATCATGACATTCAACAGTCTCCGCGCCGGCTGCGCGGTTATCGCATTTCTTGCGGCTTCCAATGCTT
>Ga0180012_1000067_pt1 | contig 53250 bp, 47 predicted proteins | sample KR11_S2_MetaG_FD_122243 | JGI IMG/M metagenome (GOLD analysis project Ga0180012, IMG submission 122243) | Groundwater microbial communities from the Olkiluoto Island deep subsurface site, Finland - KR11_S2_MetaG | ecosystem: Environmental > Aquatic > Deep subsurface > Groundwater | place...
AGCTTGTCGCCGACGATCTCGCTCAGCATCTCGTCCGCCCTGATCTCGTTGATCAGGTCGAAGCCGTACTGCAGCTCGGCCACTTCGCGGCAGGTGTGGGTGAGGATGACCTCCTCGAACTTCTCATAGGTTTCCGGATCGCGGATCAGGCTGGCGAAGGGCGCAATGCCAGTGCCGGTCGAGAACATGTAGAGCCGCTTGCCGGGCGTCAGCGCGTCGAGCACCAGCGTGCCGGTCGGCTTCTTGCGCATCAGCACGCGGTCGCCGGGCTTGATCATCTGCAGGTGCTGCGTCAGCGGACCGTCGGGCACCTTGATCGAGAAGAATTCGAGTTCTTCGTCCCAGGACGGGCTGGCGATCGAATAAGCGCGGTAGATCGGCTTGCCGTCGACCATCAGGCCGATCATGGCGAACTCGCCGGAGCGGAAGCGGAAGCCGGGCGGCCGCGTCATGCGGAAGCGGAACAGCCGGTCTGTGTAGTGCGTCACACTGAGCACGGTCTCGGCATAGACGCCTTCCGGGACGATCAGTTCCGCATTCTCGGTCTTGACGGGAGCATTCATGCGTCTTTGGTTCCTATGGTCGCCTGACTGACTTTCGCTGGCAGCCCTATACCGCAAGTCTCGCGGCGGAAAAAGCCGGCATTTGGCCGCGCCCAGCGTTTCGTCGTCTCTATCGGATGCCTCAGTCGAGATCGGCTTTCCTTGACCTCCGTCAATTCAGCTCAAATACATCTCGATTGTCTTATGTTTTACGCCCCGCGGCCGCCGATCCGGCGCCAGCTGAAGCCGCCGGCCTCAGTCGAGGGCACGGCGCTCGGCTGATAGCGTTCGGCGATGCCCGGCAGCCGATTCTCAGCCAGCCGTGCCAGCGCCACCGGATTGGAAACGGCAAAGCTGGTGAACCCGGTCCGCAGCATCAGCGGCACCTGGTCGATCAGCACGTCGCCGACCGCCCGGACCTCGCCGGTAAAGCCGAGGCGCTGGCGGAGCAGCGTCGCATGGCTGAAACCGCGGCCGTCGCTGAAGGCGGGAAAGCTGATTGCGACGAGCGCGATGCGGTCGAGATGCGGCGCGAGCCTTGCGACGTCGTCGGCCGGCCTCAGCAGCACGCCGAAGCCGCTCTCGTTGCTGTGTTCCACGGTATCGAGGAAGGTTTCCAGACCGACGATGGCGCGCTCGCCCTCGCCTGCCCTAACCTCTTCCGTCTCGATCACCCAGGTGTCGTTGTCGAGGAAACCCGACTGGTTCCAGATCTTGGTCATCTTGTCCATTTCTCAGGCCGCCTCGGCCGTCTGGCCGTAAAGGGCTTCCTTGAAGGGCTTCGGACCGACGCGGCGATAGGCGTCGATGAAGGTTTCCTTCGGTTCGAGGCGCAGGCCGAGATAGGTGTCGACGATCGTCTCGATGGCGTCGGTGACCCGCTCCGGCTCGAAGCCTCGGCCGATGATTTCGCCGATCGAGGTGTTCTCGTCACCCGAGCCGCCGAGCGTGATCTGGTAGAGCTCCGCACCCTTCTTCTCGACGCCCAGCAGGCCGATATGGCCGACATGGTGGTGGCCGCAGGCATTGATGCAGCCGGAGATCTTGATCTTCAGCTCGCCGATCTCCGCCTGGCGCTCGGGCGATCCGAAGCGCGTGGAGATTTCCTGCGCGACCGGGATCGAGCGCGCATTGGCAAGCGCGCAATAGTCGAGCCCCGGGCAGGCGATGATGTCGGTGATCAGCCCGGCATTGGCCGTGGCAAGGCCGGACGTCTCCAGCGCCTGGTAGACGGCGTAGAGATCGCCGAGCGCCACATGCGGCAGGATCAGGTTCTGCTCGTGGCTGACGCGGATCTCGTCGAACGCCAGCCGTTCGGCGACGTCGGCGACCACTTCCATCTGCACGTCGCTGGCATCGCCCGGCGTGCCGCCGATGGGTTTGAGCGAAATCGTCACCATGCCGTAGTCCGGATGACGATGCGGCTGCACGTTCTGGGCGGCCCAGGAGGCAAAGGCCCCGTCGGCCTTCTTGGCGCGGGCAAGGGCTTCCCAGCCATCGGCGCGGTCGGGCAGAGCCGGCGGTGCGAAATAGGTCTCGATCGCGCGGATGTCGCCTTCCGGCAGCTTCAGTTCGCTCTCGCGGATCTGCTGGAACTCGGCCTCCACCTGGCGCGTCACTTCCTCGACGCCCGTCTCGTGCACAAGGATCTTGATGCGGGCCTTGTACTTGTTGTCGCGCCGGCCGTGCAGGTTGTAGACGCGGACGATCGCCGTCACATAGGTCAGGAGGTCCTCTTCCGGCAGGAAGTCGCGGATCAGCTTGGCAACCAGCGGCGTGCGCCCCTGCCCGCCGCCGACATAGACGGCAAAGCCCAGCTCCCCGGCCTCGTTCTTCTTCAGATGCAAGCCGATGTCGTGCACCTGGATCGCGGCACGATCGCGCGGCGCGCCGGTCACCGCGATCTTGAACTTGCGCGGCAGGAAGGAGAATTCCGGATGGACGGAAGACCACTGGCGCAGGATTTCCGCATAGGGGCGCGGATCGGCGACCTCGTCGGCGGCCGCGCCGGCGAAATGGTCGGCCGTCACATTGCGGATGCAGTTGCCCGAGGTCTGGATCGCGTGCATCTCGACGCTTGCCAGTTCGGCCAGGATGTCCGGCGTATCCGACAGCTTCGGCCAGTTGTACTGGATGTTCTGGCGTGTGGTGAAATGGCCGTATCCCCGGTCGTAGCGACGGGCGATGTGGGCGAGCATGCGCATCTGCTTCGAATTCAGCGTGCCATAGGGAATGGCGACCCGCAGCATGTAGGCGTGCAGCTGCAGATAGACGCCGTTCATCAGGCGCAGCGGGCGAAACGCGTCCTCGGCGATCTCGCCCGAGAGACGGCGAGTCACCTGGTCGCGGAACTGCTCGACGCGGGCCGAAACGAAGGCGTGGTCGAATTCATCGTAGCGGTACATGGAAATCCTCAGGCGGCAATGAAGGCGGGATCGGCGAAACCGTGGCCGTCCGCATAGGCAATGGTCGGGCCTTCGGCGCGGATACGCTCGCGAAGACGCAAGGGCCGCAGCAGGCCGCCCTTTTCCTCGACCTCGATGACGTTGACGTCGAGAACCAGGTTGCAGGCAAAGGCCTTGCGTCCGGCATCCTCGATCGCCGCGACCGCTTCGGCATGGCGGGCCACGAAGGCATCCTGCAGCTTTTCGGTCCACCGGCCGTTGGCGTCGAGCCAGACGGCGATGCCGTCGCCCAGGCGATTGGCGGTCAGTACTTTGTCTGCCATGTCATGTCCTCTCGAAAGGGGCAAGGCTGGCGATCGTGCCGCGCAGCGGTTCGGAACGGGTAAAATTGCCGCCGGCGACGGCATCGCCGATGATCACCATCACCGGGCCTTTGAGTTCGTCGCGCGCTTCGAGCGCCGGCAGCTCGGCCAGCGTGCCGTGCATGAGGCGGCTGTCGCGCCGGCCGGCATTCTCGACGACGGCGACGGTCGTGTCTTCGGAAAGCCCGGACGCCATCAGGCGGGAGGCGACGGAGGCGGCATTGCTGCGGCCCATGTAGACGGCGACCGTGGCGCCCGACAGCGCCAGCCGCGCCCAGTCCGGCAGGGTCTCGCCATGCAGGTCGTGGCCGGTAGTGAAGACCAGCGAGGATGCGACACCGCGCAGCGTCAGCGGCAGCTCGAAATCGGCAGCGGCTGCCAGCGCCGAGGTGATGCCCGGCACGACCTCGTAGGCGACACCCGCCTCGCGCAGCGCCGCCATCTCTTCGCCGGCGCGGCCGAAGACCAGCGGGTCGCCGGATTTCAGCCGCACCACACGCTTGCCTTCACGGCCGAGTTCGACCAGCAGATCGTTGATCTCATCCTGGGACTTCGAATGGCAGCCCTTGCGCTTGCCGACGGGAATGCGGGTGGCGTCGCGGCGGCCCATGTCGATCACGGCCTGCGGCACCAGCGCGTCATGCACGATCACGTCGCATTCCATCAGCAGCCGGTGGGCACGCAGCGTCAACAGGTCTTCCGCGCCCGGTCCGGCGCCGACCAGGAAGATCCGGCCTTCGGCCTTCTCGTTCACCGCGTCCTTGAGCAGGCGCGTGGCGCGGCGGCGGGCATCGCTGACGTCGCCGGATGCGACGGCATCGGCAACCTGGCCCTTGAAGAAGGAGCGCCAGAACAGCCGGCGCGGCAGACCGCGCGGCAGCAGACGGTCGACGGCGCTCCGATAGCTGTTGGCCAGTTGCGCCAGATGGCCGAGGGTCCGCGGCAGCAGACGGTCGATGTCGGCGCGGATCATCTGGGCAAGCACCGGGCCCGCCCCTTCCGTGCCGATGGCAACGGCGATCGGCGCCCGGTTGACCAGCGCCGGCGTATAGAAGTCGCAGAAGTCCGGCTGGTCGACGGCATTGACCGGGATGCGGCGGGCGCGGGCTGCCCGGACGATGGCGCGGTCAAGTTCCGCATCGCCGGTGGCGGCGAACACCAGGACCGCATCCTCGACCTGGGCTTGGGTAAAGCTGCGGGCCACCGTTTCGATGTCGTGCTCGGCGAGATAGGCGGCATAGTCGGCGTCGGGCGCTTCGGCATAGGCGACGATGCGCGCCTGGGTGTTGCGCAGCAGGCGGGTCTTGGCAAAGGCCTCCGGCCCGTTGCCGAACACCACGGCAACGGCGTTCGCGACCTTGAAAAAGGCCGGAAATACCGAAAGTCGCTGTTCGCTCACGCCCATGCCCGATTCCGCGTTCTGGAAGACTGCCCATTTATCCCTGTAATCGACAAGGGATTGAAGAAACAGGAATCCGTCGGGGTTCGGAGAAGGATATTTCTTTGCTAGGCTTTGCGCGGAAGTGAGCAAATCTCACCGAACCGCGTCGAAGAGGTGCGGCAGCGCAGCAAAACGCACGGGATAACGGCGCCGCGGACGAAAATTGCGCCTTCCGCCGGCCATGGCCGGCCGATAGGATCGGCCCTCACCCAGCCAGGAGAACGCCTTGACCGCCGCCGACCTCACCCGCCGCCTGCTCGACGTCATCGAGCACGACATCCTGCCGCTGACCGAAAAGGGTGTCGCGGCCGGCAACAAGGTATTCGGCGCGGCCATCCTGAGGAAATCCGACCTGTCGCTGGTATTGGCCGAAACCAACAACGAGCTGGAGAATCCGCTCTGGCACGGCGAGGTGCACACGCTGAAACGCTTCTACGAACTGGGCGAACGGGCGGCGACCAAGGACCTGATCTTCCTGTCGACCCATGAACCCTGCACCATGTGCATGTCGGCGATCACCTGGGCCGGCTTCGACAATTTCTACTATTTCTTCAGCCATGAGGACAGCCGCGACGCCTTCGCCATCCCGCACGACCTGAAGATCCTGAAAGAGGTCTTTGGCCTGGAGCCGGGTGGCTATCGCAAGGCCAACGCCTTCTGGAATTCCTACGCTATCGCCGACCTGGTCGCGGTCGACGACGAAGCCGAACGGCTTGCGGTCCAGTCGAAACGCATCCGCGCCGTCTACGACCGGCTCTCGCAGGACTACCAGTCCGGCAAGTCCGATAACGACATCCCGCTCAACTGAGCACCAGCACAGAGACCCGCATGGAACCCTCTAAGGACATTTCCCGTCTGCTCGACATCATGGCGGCGCTGCGCGAGCCTGAGACCGGCTGCCCCTGGGACGTGGTGCAGACCTTCGAGACCATCAAACCCTATACGATCGAGGAGGCCTATGAAGTGGCCGACGCGATCGAGCGCAACGATCCGGACGATCTCTGCGACGAACTCGGCGACCTGCTGCTGCAGGTGGTGTTCCACGCCCGCATCGCCGAGGAAGCCGGGCTCTTCTCGTTCGGCGACGTGGTCGAGGCCATCACCAGGAAGATGATCCGTCGCCACCCGCACGTCTTCGCCGTCTCGGACGCAGCGACCCCGGACGCCGTCAAGCTGCAATGGGACGAGATCAAGCGGCACGAGAAGCGGGAACGCGCCGAACGCCACGCCGCCCGCGCCAGCGCTTCCGGAAAGCCCATGCCCGACGATCCGAAGGCCGGCTTCCTCGGGTCGGTGCAGCGCAGCTTTCCGGCGCTGACCGAAGCCCTGAAACTGCAGGAACAGGCCGCCAAGGTCGGCTTCGACTGGTCGGAGGCCGAACCGATCCTCGACAAGATCGAGGAAGAGATCGGCGAGCTGCGCGAGGCACTGAGGGCCGGAGAGGCAAACAAGATCGCCGACGAACTCGGCGACCTGATCTTCGCGCTCGCCAACATCGGCCGCCATGTGAAGGCCGATCCGGAACAGGCCCTACGCGGCACGAATACAAAATTCCGCAGGCGTTTCGGCTACATAGAGCGGACTCTTGAAGCGAATGGTGAGACGCTCCAGGCCGCGACGCTGGAGCGGATGGAGGAGTTGTGGCAGGAGGCGAAGGCGGGCGAGCGACAACTCGACTGAGCGGATCTCAACGCCCGGCGGGCGACGATTTGACGAAATCGATGAAGGCCCGCAGCGGCGCAGGCACCAGGCGCCGGCCGGGATAGTAGAGGAACGGGCCCGAGAAGCTCGGCCACCAGGGTTCGAGAACCCGTTCGAGCGCGCCGCTGTCGAAATGCGGGCGAAGCCAGTCTTCGAACAGCGCGACGATGCCCGTGCCGGCGATCGCGGCGTTGACGGCGAGATCGCTGCCGCCGCCGGCCGTGACGAGCAGCGGACCGGTCGGCTCGACGACCACCGTCTCGCCCTTCCGCTCGAACTCCCACACCGTCTCGACTCCGCTGGAGAAACGCGATCTCAGGCATGCATGCGCCAGCAGATCGCGTGGATGGTCGGGCCGTCCGCGCCGGTCGAGATAGGCGGAGGAAGCGCCGAGGGCAAAACGCTGGATGCGCGGGCCGATCGGCACGGCGATCATGTCGGGGCTCAGCCGCTCGTCATAACGAATGCCGGCGTCGCAGCCGGCGGCGATCACGTCGACGAAGCTCTCTTCGGTGATGACTTCCAGCTGGATGTCCGGATAGGCTTCCAGAAAGGCCGGAACGATCTGCGGCAGCACCAGACGTGCGGCGCTGACCGGCACATTGAGACGCAGCGTGCCGGTAGGCCGTTCGCGAAACACGTTGACGACGTCGAGCGCGGCCTCCATTTCCGACAGCGCCGGCATCAGACGGTCGAGCAGGCCTCTGCCGGCTTCCGTCGGCACCACGCTCCGGGTCGTGCGGTTGAGCAGCCTTACGCCGAGTTGCGCCTCCAGACGGCGCACCGCATCGCTCAGGCCCGAAGCGCTAGCGCCGCTGAGGCGGGCGCCCTCGCGAAAACCGCCGGCCCGCGCAACGGCCACGAAAGCAGAGAGATCGCCGAGTTCCACATTCATTGTCCGCCTCACCGTACAGCCCGTGCAATTTCTATCCGGTTATCGCGAAGCCCGGCAAGCGCTAACTCTTGGTCATCGAACAAGGAGATCGACATGAACACCCTGAACACCATGGACAAGGCCGGGACGTTTGCACTGGGGGACCGCAAGGTGACGAGAATGGGCTATGGCGCCATGCAGCTCGCCGGGCCGGGCGTCTTCGGACCGCCCAAGGATCGGGACGCCGCAGTCGCCGTGCTGCGCGCCGCTATCGAGGCCGGGATCGACCACATCGATACCAGCGACTTCTACGGACCGCATGTGACCAACCAGATCATCCGCGAGGCGCTGCACCCCTACCCCGATGATCTGACCATCGTCACCAAGATCGGCGCGAAACGCGGCCCCGAGGGAACGTGGGAGCTGGCCTTCACTGCCGCCGAACTGACGCAAGCCGTGCATGACAATCTGCGCAATCTCGGTCGGGAGACCATGGACGTGGTCAACCTCCGCCTGATGTTCGATGTCTATGGGCCGGCCGAAGGGCCGATCGAGGAGGCGGTGACGACGCTGGCCGAGCTTCAGCGCCAGGGGCTGGTCCGGCATATCGGGCTCAGCAACGCCACCGCCAGACAGGTGGCCGATGCCCGCAAGATCTGCGACATCGTCTGCGTGCAGAACATGTACAATGTCGCGCATCGCCATGACGACGCGCTGATCGACGATCTCGCCCGTGACGGCATCGCCTATGTGCCCTTCTTTCCGCTCGGCGGCTTTGCCCCCCTGCAATCGCAGAGCCTCTCCAGCGTCGCCGAACGCCTCGGAGCCACGCCCATGCAGGTGGCCCTGTCCTGGCTTCTGCAGCGCGCCCCGAACATCCTGCTCATCCCGGGCACGTCGTCGGTCGCGCATCTGAAGGAAAACCTCGCGGCGGTGAATCTCGTTCTGCCTGACGAAGCGATCCGCGAACTCGACTCGATCGGAGGCATGGCGGCAGCCCACGGCTGAGGGTGTAGGCAGCGCAAGGCTGCCGGCGTTCGGTCCGCTATAGTTTTGGACCGAACGCCCCGCTTCCCGATCGTCGTCAATCGTCACGAACGGGCGCGAGTGAGATTCAAAATATCTTCACTATTTCGGTTAGATAGAGCTAACTCTTTAAGAGGATTATGAAGTTACGCGGTCATCGCCCAAACGCAGCAGACCAAGCAAGGCCGATCCGGCCGGACCGCGCGTCTTGGACGCATTCCGGGCGGGCGCCGACCTAGTCGAGCCCGGTCCAGGTGGAGGATGAAAATGCGCTCGCGTCTTCCGGCCGCTCGGGCTGGGGCGCGGGCGGAGGGCTAAACCGGCGGCAATATGCGCTCATCAGCTCCAGCAAGTCGGCATTGCCCGCCGTCGCGCCGGTCTCTTCGTCGACCAGCACTTTCATGTCGACTGCCATGCTCATGCCGGATGTGTCACTCATTCTGGTGACCCTGGCACGATCCTCACCGTCCAGATCGTCGCGAAACACGATCAGGACGCGTCTCGTGAGACTAAGGCGACTGGGTGTTTCGAGCACGATCTTCTCTACCCACGGCCACGGCAGAGGCCTGTCATCCCGCGTCGGGCGCAGTATGCCTTCAGGGGATATCACCAAATGCGTGCGTTTCATGGGGAGGCGATGCGCCAGCCAAAGGGCAGACGACACGAGCGGCACGAAAAGGCCGATCGCCACGAGCACACGGGTCAAGGACGACACACGGTCGCCCGCAACGAGCTCGAACAGCTCGACAATTGCCTGAGCAACGATGACTGCCGCCACGATCGCCGCCAGATAGATGGTATTGGAAGCATAGCGGAAACGGATTTCCCTGAACTGCTGGAGATCACCATCCGCCATGTGACAAAGCCCGGTTCGATCGGCGGCGGAAGACCTACCGCTCCCAGTCTTCCTTTTCCGCCTTCTGGCCACCGCCGAGCTTGCGCTCCAGTTCGTCGGCCTGGCGGGCGGTCAGACGCAGGTCGAGGCTGACGGAGCCGTCCTCGTTGTCCTCGCGACCGTCGACCACGGCGTTCTCGTAGGCCCAGGATATCAGTGCCTGCTTGTCGGCCGGGATGACGATCGTCGCTTCGGTCAGCACGCCGGACAGCCTCTCGGAGATCACGTCGAGCAGGCGGTCGACGCCTTCGCCGGTGATCGCCGAGACGGTCATGACGTTTTCGCGGGTCGCTGCCTTCTGCAGCAGCGCATCGTGCATTTCCGGCTCCAGCCGGTCGATCTTGTTCCAGATCTCGATGATGCGCTCCGACTTCTCCTTGTCGTCGATGCCGAGGTCGGAGAGGATGCGCAGCACGTCGCCCGCCTGCGCAGCATTGTCCGGATCGGACATGTCGCGCACATGCAGGATGAGATCGGCCTCCAGCACTTCTTCCAGCGTCGCGCGGAAGGCGGCGACCAGATGCGTCGGCAGGTCGGAGATGAAACCGACGGTGTCGGAGAGAATGACGGTTCGGCCATGCGGCAGCTTCATCCGCCGCAGCGTCGGATCGAGCGTGGCAAACAGCATGTCCTCGGCCAGAACCCCTGCCCCGGTGATCCGGTTGAACAGCGTCGACTTGCCGGCATTGGTATAGCCGACCAGCGCCACGATCGGATGGGGCACCTTGCGACGCTTGGCGCGGTGCAGCTGGCGGGTGCGGACCACCTGCTCGAGCTCGCGCTCCAGCTTGATGATCTTGTCCTGCAGCATGCGACGGTCGGCCTCGATCTGGGTTTCACCCGGACCACCCATGAAGCCCGCACCACCGCGCTGGCGTTCAAGGTGGGTCCAGGAGCGCACCAGGCGGCCCTTCTGGTAGTTGAGGTGCGCGAGTTCGACCTGCAGCGTGCCTTCCTTGGTGGAGGCGCGGCGGCCGAAGATTTCGAGGATCAGGCCCGTGCGGTCGATGACCTTGGCGTTCCATTCCTTCTCGAGATTGCGCTGCTGCACCGGCGTCAGCGGATGGTCGACGATCACCAGGCCGGCATTGTGTTCATCCAGCTTTTCGCCGATCTCGGCGATCTTGCCGCTGCCGAGCAGGGTCGCCGGGCGAGGCTGGTTGACCGGCACGATCAGGCCTTCGCCGATCCGAAGATCGATCGCACGGGCAAGGCCCATGGCCTCTTCCAGCCGGGCTTCGTTCGACCGGGTCGGCGCAACCACGCTATTGTCGGAGCCGGCGGCGGGCGCCGCATTGCGGCCCTGCTTGAGGACCGGAACGATGACGACGGCACACATGTCATCCCGGGGCTTCTCGTCCTCCGGGATGATCGATTCGTTTTTCGTGTCTCGGGTGGTTATGGCTTCAATCCTGTGACGAAGAGGTCTCTTCGCTTTCGAACATCTGCATCGGCTGGCCCGGCATGATGGTCGAGATGGCGTGCTTGTAGACAAGCTGCGAATGGCCGTCGCGGCGCAGCAGGACGCAGAAGTTGTCGAAGGACGTGACCACGCCCGTGAGCTTCACGCCGTTGATCAGGAAGATCGTCAGCGAAATCTTCTGCTTGCGAACGGTGTTGAGGAATAGATCTTGCAGGTTCTGAGAACGTTCCGCCATGGCGCCGCTTCTTTCTTTTTTGCCGGCCTTTGCGCCGGTGTAATTATTGTTCAAGCTTGTCAGAAAGGTAGGGTTTGTCCCCTGCAAGCCCTTTATCTGGAAGTTGGTATCAAATCGCCGTCTTTTCCGCAATGTCGAAAAAGGCGGACCGGATTTTCTCCGAAAATGTGCCCGGATGACCGTTGCCGATGGTCTTTCCGTCGATCTCGACGATCGGAAAACAGATGCTGGTCGCCGCCGTGATGAACACTTCGCGGGCGGCGAGCATCTCGTCGCGCGAGAATTCGCGCTCCACCACCGGAATGGAAAGGCTCTGCGCCACATCCTTCAGCGTCGTGCGGGTGATGCCACGCAGGATGCCGTGTTCGGCCGGGCGGGTGACGAGATTGCCTTCGCCGTCGACGATCCACACATTGGTCGCCGCCCCTTCGGTGACCATGCCACGCTGATCGATATAGATCGCCTCCTGCGCGCCGGCCTCCTTCGCCGCCTGCCGGGCGAGAACATTGGGCAAAAGCCCGACCGTCTTGATGTCGACCCGGTCCCAGCGATTGTCGGCGACGGTAATCGCCCTGAGGCCGTTCGCATTCTTCGCCGCAATGACCTTCGGATCGGTGCTCTTGGCGGTGATGACGAGCGACGGCGCCGTGTCGGGAGCCGGAAACACATGGTCGCGCCGCGCTTCGCCGCGCGTCACCTGCATGTAGAACAGACCGTTCTTCACCCTGTTGCGCCGCGCCACTTCCCGGATGACCCCGACCAGCGCCGCGCGCGACATCGGCGACGGGATGCGGATTTCGGAAAGCGAGCGGTCGAGCCGGTCGAGATGGCGCGAAAGATCGACGATCATCCCGTGACGGATCTCGCAGACCTCGTAGACGCCGTCGGCAAACTGATAGCCGCGATCCTCGATATGCACGCCCGCATCGCGGTGCGGCAGGTAACGGCCATTCACATAGGCAATTCTCGGCATTTTGCGCCCGTCCGCTCGGTTTCTAGAAATACTGGATCGACACGCGGAACATCTGTTCGACGTCCCTGACGGCCGCGGCCGCGGCAAACAGCACCACCCGGTCCTTGGCCTTGATCTTCAGGTCGCCGTTCGGTCGCAGCACCGCGCCGTCGCGATAAATCGCGCCGATGCGGATGCCGGGCGGCAGATGCAGGTCGCGGAAGGCGACGCCGACCAGCGGCGAGGTCTCCAGCGCCTCGGCCTCGATCACTTCCGCCATGCCCTTCTGCACCGCGTAAACGGAACGGATTCGGCCCTTGCGGACGTGCTGGAGGACGCGCGAAATCGTCACTGCGCGCGGATTGATGTGGTGGTCGATGCCGATCGCGTGGGTCAGATCCTGGAAGCTCGGATTGTTGATCAGCACCATGCCGGCCTTGCAGCCCATGCGCTTGGCCATGGCGGCGCTGAGAATATTGGTCTGGTCGCTGTTGGTCAGCGTCACCATCAGGTCGGCATCCTGGATTTCGGCCTGCTGCAGGATGTTCTGGTCCAGCGCCGAGCCGTGCAGCACGATCGAATTGCTGAGCTTGTCGGACACCATGACGGCCCGTTGCGCGTCGCTCTCGATGATCTTGACCTTGGTCTTCGGCTGCACGTCCTCGATGGCGCGCGCCACATAGTAGCCGATATTGCCGCCGCCGGCGATCACCAGCCGGCCCGCCTCCTGCTCCTCGTGCCCGAACAGGCCGAGCGTGCGGCGGGTATGGTCGCGCTGGCAGATCACATAGGCGAGATCCCCGACCAGCAACTGGTCGGTCGAACGGGCCACCTGCAGGCGGCCGTTGCGGTAGATCGCCGTCACCGTCGCCATCAGGTCGGGAAAGAGCTGGCTCAACTGCTGCAGCGGCGTGTTGAGGACCGGGCAGTCCTCCATGCACTCGATCGCCACCATGGTGATGTGGTCGTCGGCAAACCGCACGATATCGGTCGCGCCGGGAAAGGAGATGCGCCGCAGCACCATCTTGCCGACCTCGATCTCCGGCGAGATCGTCACGTCGATCGACATGTTCTGCCGGCTGAACAGGTCGGCATATTCCGGCATCAGGTAATTCTGCGCGCGAATGCGGGCGATCTTGGTGGGCACGGAAAAGAGCGCATGCGCCACTTCGCAGGCGACGATGTTGACCTCGTCGTAGAGCGTGACGGCGATAATCATGTCTGCCTGGTCGGCGCCCGCCTTGGCCAGCATGTCCGGATGGGCGCCATGGCCGACATAGCCGCGCACGTCGAGGGTCTCGGTGATGTGGTTGACGAGCGAGGCGGAGGTGTCGATGACCGACACGTCATTGTCTTCCTGGGACAGGCGCTCCGCGATACCGTAGCCGACCTGTCCCGCCCCGCAGATGATGACTTTCATGATGGCTCTTTCAGAGAATGCTCCGGACGCGGGGTCGCTCGGCCGGCACCCCGCCGCCCGTTATACGCCAAGCGATTTCAGTTTGCGATGGAGCGCGGAGCGTTCCATGCCGACAAATTCCGCCGTGCGCGAAATGTTGCCGCCGAAGCGGTTGATCTGCGCGATCAGGTAGTCGCGCTCGAACATCTCGCGCGCTTCACGCAGCGGCAGGGTCATGATGTGGGTGTCGTTGCGCGCCGAAATCTTCGGCAGCATGTCGGACAGGTCCTGCGGCAGCATTTCGGCGGAGATGTGCGTCTCCGAATTGTCGCTCTGCGCCAGAATCATCAGCCGTTCGATATTGTTGCGCAATTGCCGGATGTTGCCCGGCCAGTCATTGGCCTGCAGCACGGCCATAGCATCCTCGCCGATCTTGCGGGCGCGAATACCGGCCTGCTCGGAAATCTGACGCATGAACATGTCGACCAGGAAGGGTATGTCCTCGCGCCGCTCGGCCAGCGCCGGAACCTTCACCGGCACCACGGCGAGACGGTGGAACAGGTCCTCGCGGAACCGGCCCTCGGCGATCAGGCTTTCAAGATTGTAGGCGGACGACGAGATGATTCGCACGTCGACCTTGACACGCTTGGAACCGCCGACCCGCTCGAACTGCTGCTCGACCAGCACGCGCAGGATCTTGTTCTGCGTCTCGCGCGGCATTTCGCCGATCTCGTCGAGATAGAGAATGCCGCGATGCGCCTCTTCTAGCGCGCCGATGCGGCGCGGCTGGCCGGGCGTGCCCTCGGTGCCGAACAGCGCGATCTCCATGCGTTCCGGCGTAATCGTCGCCGCATTGAGCGCCACGAACGGGCCGCCCACCCGGGCCGACCGCTTGTGGATCATCCGGGCGACGAGCTCCTTGCCGGAACCGGACGGCCCGAAGATCATGATCCGGCTATTGGTCGGAGCGATCTTCTCGATGGTCTGGCGAAGCTGCGATACCGCGACCGACGTGCCGATCAGTTCCGCGGCATCGCCTGTGCGCTTCTTCAGCTCGGTGACTTCGCGCTTCAGCTTCGAGTTTTCCAGCGCCCGTTCGGCAATCAGGATCAGGCGATCCGCCTTGAACGGCTTTTCGATGAAGTCGAAGGCGCCGCGCTTGATGGCCGAGACCGCGGTCTCCACATTGCCGTGGCCGGAAATCATCACCACCGGAAGGTCCGGATGCCGGCTCTTGATCTCGTCGAGCAACGACAGGCCGTCGAGCCGGCTGCCCTGCATCCAGATGTCGAGGAAGACCAGGCGCGGCGCGCGGTCCGAGATCGCTGCAAGCGCGCTGTCTGCATCATGGGCGGTGCGCGTTTCGTGTCCCTCGTCGCTCAGAATACCCGAGACGATCTCGCGGATATCCTCCTCGTCGTCGACTACCAGAATGTCAGAGGCCATGGACCATTTCCCTGTTGCTTTCGGCGTCCATGGCGGCCGGCGTCTCGATCCGCGGCAGGACGATGCGGATCATCGCTCCCCTGCCCCGGTCGAATTCCGCGGGTGCATCGTGCAGCTCCAGCTGCCCGCCATGTTCTTCGATAATCTTCTTCACGATGGCGAGACCAAGGCCGGTGCCCTTGTCGCGCATCGTCATGTATGGCTCGAGAATGCGGTGCCGGTTTTCCACCGGCAGGCCGCGCCCGTTGTCGATCACGTCGACCACGAAGCGATCCTGCTCGTGATCGAAGGCGGAGCGGATCAGCACCTTGCCGCCGTCGCTCGATTCCTCGCGCGGCACCGCCTCGATCGCCTCGACCGCGTTCTTGATCAGATTGCCGACCGCCTGGCCGAGCATGCGCGCGTCGAAGCTGCCCTCGAGCGGCTCGTCGCCGAATTCGCGCGTGAAGGTGATATCGTGATGGCCCATCTCGCGCAGGAACACCGCATCGCGCAGGATGTGGCGCAGGTCCGACCGCTGCTTGGCGGGTTTCGGCATACGAGCGAAGGCGGAGAACTCGTCGACCATCCGGCCGATGTCCTCGACCTGGCGCACAATCGTATCCGTGCACTGGTCGAACACCGCCCGGTCGTCCTCGGCGATCTGCTTGCCGTAACGGCGCTTGAGGCGTTCGGCGGACAACTGGATCGGCGTGAGCGGGTTCTTGATCTCGTGGGCGATACGCCGCGCGACATCGGCCCAGGCCGTCGACCGCTGGGCGATCACCAGGTCGGTGATGTCGTCGAGGGTGATGACGTAGGAGTCGGCGGAGCCGCGCGTTTCCTCGCGCGTCACCTGCACGTTGAGCGTGCGTTCCTTGCCGCCGCGGATCAGGTTGATCTGCTCGCGATATTCGCCGCGGTGCCTGACGGCCGCCTCGGCGAGCACGCGATCGACCTCCGGTGCGACGAGGTTCAGCTTCTTGCCGATCAGCTCTTCCGTCGGCAGCGCGAGGAAGTATTCGGCCGACGGGTTGACGATGGTGATGACGCCGTCGTCCTCGACGCCGATGACGGCCGCCGTCACGCCCGACAGCACGGCCTCGATGAAGCGCCGGCGGTCGTCGACCTCGTCCTTGGCCTCGAGGATTTCGTCGCGCTGGGTGCGGATCTGCGAGATCATCTTGTTGAAGGTGCGCGACAGGCTGCCGACGTCGCCGTCGGCGACGCGCACCGGCACGATGACGTTCCAGTTGCCCGAGGCGATGCTGTCGGCCGCCCCGATCAGCAGGCGGATCGGCCGCACGATCCGGTCGGCGACGGCAATCGCGGTCCAGATGGCGGCGAGGAGCACAATCAGCGCGAAACCGAGATAGAGCACGGCAAAGGCGATCTGCAGCGTCTTGCGGCCCGCTTCCATCGCCTTGTATTCGGCGGTGTTCTCCTCCATCAGCCGCATGGCCGACATGACCTTCGGGTCGACCGCGCGGATCGTGTAGAGGAAGGTCCCCGAGATCGAATCGAGCTTGATGATCGCGCCGACCAGATTGGTGACCCCCGGCGGGATCAGGGTCGGCTGGCCGGCCGCGGCACTTTCCAGCGCATCCTTCGGAATGGCCGGCAACGGCTTGTCGGTCGAGATCTCCGCTTGGGTGATCGCCGAGCCGTCCTGGCGCACGAGGAAAGCGCCCAGCAGGCCGCGGCCCTTGGCCTGGCGGGTGAGAAGCTGCACGAAGCCGGTGCGGTCGAGATAATAGAGCGACCGGTTGCGCTCCAGGTCGTTCGCCATCGACACGGTCTGGCCCTGGAGATAGCTGGCATTCTCCATCATGTAGGCCTGGGCGATGTTCATCGACGACGAGACGATCGACTGGGTGCGGATCGAGAACCACCGGTCGAGGCCGACATTGAGCGTGATACTGGCGAAGATCGCGACAAGGATCGCCGGCGTGATCGCGACGATCGAGAACAGCACGACGATTCGCACGTGCAGCCGCGCCGCAGCCCGGCCCTTGGTGCGTGCCCGCACCAGCCGCGTGACCTCGCGGCCGATCAGGAACATCAGGCCGACGATGAACAGCGAATTGATGATGGCCGAGGCGATCAGCACGTTCGACGTGGGCTCGATCGAGGTCAGGCCGAGCAACACGGGCAGCGTGAAGACCGCGCAGGCTAGCGCGCCGCCAGCCAGCGCCAGCCCCGGAAGGGCGAAAGATGCCCGGCGATCCTGCGCCAAAGCGGGATCGCTCTCCGCCACGGATTCGGTCATTCGCCTGATCATTAACAAGAACTCCCGCGCTCTGCGCATGACGAGCTGTTCCCCGATTTCGCGCAGACGACGACGGTCGTGGGAGTCACGACCTCGTGTCCATTGAGCAACGCATTGTGGCGAAAATGCAACGGGCGTCGTCGGCTTGTCAAGCCGACCGGGAACTGCGGTAGACCGAGACGCCCAACTCGCGGATTTTCTTGCGCAGCGTATTGCGGTTCAGCCCGAGCAGATCGGCGGCCTTGATCTGGTTGCCGCGGGTCGCCGTCAGCGCCGCGAGAATCAGCGGATACTCCACTTCCGTCAGCACCCGTTCATAGAGACCGGACGGCGGAAGCGCGTCGCCGAAGCCGGCGAAATAAGTCCGCATGTTCTCCTCGACCGCCTGGGCGATCGTCATCGGACCGGAGGGAACGCCGGCCTTGGCGATCGGGCTGTCGGATATGTCGGAGCGCAATTCCTGGTCGACGATCTCGCGCGAAATGACGTCCTGCGGATAGAGCGCCATCAGGCGCCGCACGACGTTTTCCAGTTCGCGCACATTGCCCGGCCAGGAATAGGACTTGAGCACTTCCAGCGCTTCCTGGTCGAAACGCTTCGGATCGAGGCCTTCCTTCTCGCCCTGCTGGATGAAATGGCGCACCAGGTCGGGAATGTCCTCGGCCCGGTCGCGCAGCGGCGGCAGCCGGAGCGGCACCACGTTCAGGCGATAATAGAGGTCCTCGCGGAACAGGCCCTGGTTGATCGACTGCTTGAGATCCTTGTTGGTCGCAGCGACGATGCGCACGTCGGTGCGGATCGGCGTACGGCCGCCGACAGTCGTGTACTCGCCCTGCTGCAGCACACGCAGCAGCCGGGTCTGCGCATCCATTGGCATGTCGCCGATCTCGTCGAGGAACAGCGTGCCGCCCTCGGCCTGTTCGAAGCGGCCGGTGGAGCGGGTCTGCGCTCCGGTGAAGGCGCCCTTCTCGTGGCCGAACAGCTCGGATTCGATCAGGTCGCGCGGGATCGCCGCCATGTTGATGGCGACGAACGGGCCATTGCGGCGCTTGCCGTAGTCGTGCAGCGCGCGCGCCACCAGTTCCTTGCCGGTGCCCGACTCACCGGTGATCATCAGCGTCAGGTCGGTCTGCATCAGGCGCGCCAGCACGCGGTAGATTTCCTGCATGGCTGCCGAGCGGCCGACCAGCGGCATGCCGTCCTGCGTGTCGTCGTCGAGCCGCGCCGGCTTCTTCTTCGGCTCGGCGAGCGCGCGACCGATGATGGCGATCAGCTCGGTCAGGTCGAACGGCTTCGGCAGGTAGTCATAGGCACCCTTCTCCGACGCCTTGATGGCCGTCATGAAGGTGTTCTGCGCGCTCATCACCAGGACCGGCAGATCGGGCCGCGCCTTCTTGATGCGCGGCAGCAGGTCGAAGGCGTTCTCATCCGGCATGATGACGTCCGTCACCACCAGATCGCCCTCGCCGGCCGAAATCCACCGCCACAGCGTCGCCGCATTGGAGGTGATGCGGACATCGTAGCCTGCCCGCGTCAGCGCCTGGTTGAGAACCGTGCGGATGGCGGCGTCGTCGTCCGCGACAAGAATCGTGGCAGTCATCGGGTGCTTCCTGTGGAGTTCGCCGGAAAGGAGTCGTCGAGCGCGATGTCCTTGGAGACGGGCATCAGCACGCGGAACGTGGTTCGGTTGGCCTGGCTTTCGCATTCGACGATGCCGCCATGGCCGTCGATGATCTTGGCCACCAGCGCCAGGCCCAGGCCGGAGCCGTTGGTCTTGGTGGTGATGAACGGATCGAACAGATGCGGCAGCAGGTCGGAGGGAACGCCCGGACCGTTGTCGTGCACGCAGAATTCGAGCGGCAGCGAGATCTTTTCGCGCGTGCCGGCGACCGAAAGGCGGATGCCCGGCCGATAGGCGGTGGTCAGCTGGATTTCGCCATCGGGCCGGTCGCCGATCGCCTCGGCCGCATTCTTGATGAGGTTGAGGAAAACCTGCACCAGCTGGTCGCGATTGGCATAGACCGCCGGCAGTGAGGGATCGTAGTTCTCGGTGATCTTGATATGCCGGGCGAAGCCGGCCTTGGCGATCGCCTTCACATGGTCGAGCACCGAATGGATGTTGAGGGCGATCCGGTCGACCGGACGCTCGTCGGAGAAGACCTCCATGCGGTCGACCAGCGAGACGATGCGGTCGGTCTCGTCGCAGATCAGCCGGGTGAGCGGCCGGTCCTCGTCCGGAACCGAGGTCTCGAGCAGCTGGGCGGCACCGCGAATGCCCGAAAGCGGGTTCTTGATCTCATGCGCCAGCATGGAGGCAAGGCCGGTCACAGAGCGGGCCGCGGTGCGGTGCGTCAGCTGCCGGTCGATCTTGTCGGCCATCGAGCGCTCCTGCAGCACCACGACGACGCTGCCGGGCTGGCTGAGCACGGGGGCGACGTAGAGGTCGACCAGCTTTTCCTGGCCGAGCCGCGGCGAGCTCAGGTCGACGCGGTACTCATTGACAGGGGCGCGGCGCTCGCGCACTTGCTCGATCAGCGCCAAAAGCGGACTGCCGAAGGGAATGAAGGTCGAGATTCGGTAGCGCCGCAGATGGCTGGCACTGGCGCCGAAGAAGGCCTCGGCCTCCCAGTTGGCAAAGGCGATGTGTCCGTCGGAATCGACCATGACGACCGGATGCTGAATGGCATTCAGCACCGCCATTGCCACGCTGTTGCTCAGGTTTTCGTCGGTCATGCAGCCTCCCGCCGGCGATCCGTATCCATTGCCGCATCCGCGAGGCATCGCGCCAGCGCCTTCGAGACGAAGGCGGAATCCCTGGATGTCATGATTTCCGCCTTCTGCGCCGCCGGCACATGCGGCGCGAACCGCTCCAGATACCAGCCGACATGTTTGCGCGCGTGCCTCACTCCGACATCGGCGCCGTAGTGATCGAGCATCGCTTCATAATGCCCGGCGGCCAGCTCCGGGATCTCGTTGCGATCCGGTCCCGCATGGCCGGCGACCCAGCCGGCATGCCACGGCCGTCCCTGGCAGGCGCGGCCGACCATCACCGCATCGGCGCCCGAACGGCGGCGGATCTCCTCGGCGTCCTCACGCGTCTCGACATCGCCATTGGCGACGAGCGGCACGGAGACCACGTCACGCACGGCGGCGATCGCGTCCCAGTCGGCCCTTCCCTCGTAGAACTGCATGCGGGTGCGGCCATGCACGATGATCATCTGCACGCCGGCCGCCTCTGCTCGGGCCGCGATCTCGGGCGCATTCAGCGAATTTTCGTCCCAGCCCAGGCGCATCTTCAGCGTCACCGGAACTTTGACCGCCCGAACGGTCGCCTCGACGAGCGACAGGGCGTGATCGGGATCGCGCATCAGCGCCGAGCCGGAATAGCCGCCGATCACTTTCTTCGCCGGGCATCCCATGTTGATGTCGATGATGTCGGCGCCGTTGGCTTCGGCGATCCGCGCGGCCTCCGCCATCCAGTGGGCCTCCCGACCGGCAAGCTGGACCATGTGCGGCGTCAGCCCGGCGCCCTTCAGGCGCGACCAGGATTCGGCGGCGTTGTGCACCAGTTCCTTGCTGGCGACCATCTCGGTCACGACCAGACCGGCGCCAAAACGCCAGGCGAGCTGCCGGAACGGCAAATCGCTTACACCGGACATCGGAGCGAGGATCACGCGATTGCGGATCGCGATCGGACCGATCTCGAACGGTGACTGCAGTGTGCTTGAACTCAATTGATTATCTTTCAGGCATTCGAGGTATATGCACGATTTTTAGCCATTAAATATCGCCTTGCCAAGGGCTTTCCTCGGGCCTGCAACTAAATTCGAACGGATGCTGGAAAATCGATCGGGCAGCCGGTAGACCACACCCACGAGTTTTCTATGTCAAGGCCGGACACTGCAATGCAGCAATGCACGAATACATCCATCGGCATCATCGTCGTCGCCGCGGGACGCGGCGAGCGTGCCGGCTCATCTGTCGAAGGCCCGAAACAATATAGGCGAATCGGCGGAAAGCCGGTGATTGTCCATACACTGGAGCGATTTATTGCCTGGCCGAAGACGGCAAGGATCGTCGCGGTCATCCATCCCGACGACGTGACCCTTTTCGAGGATGCGCGGAACGGCCTGTCCGACGGCGCGGCGATCGATGTATGTTTCGGCGGCAGGACGCGCCAGCAGTCAGTGCTGGCGGGGCTGAAGGCGCTGTCGGGCTCCGGCATCACCCACGTTATGATCCACGACGCCGTGCGCCCCTTTTTCGACGAGGATCTGCTCGAGCGGATCGCCGCGGGCATCGAAGCCGGCGAGACCTGCCTTCTGCCCGCCATGCCGGTGACGGATACGCTGAAGCGCGGCGATGCGGCCAGGCTCGTCGTCGAGACCGTCCCGCGTGCCGGCCTGTTCGGCGCCCAGACCCCGCAGACCTTCGCCTATCCTGCGATCCTTGCGGCCCACGAGGCGGCCGCGACATCTGGGTTGGACGATTTTACCGACGACGCCTCGATCGCCGAATGGGCAGGCCTGCCGGTCCGCCTGTTCCAAGGCTCGCCCGACAATGTGAAACTGACGCTGCAGAGAGATATCGCCATGGCCGATGCCAAGCTCACCCGCCAGAGCCTCCCGGACGTGCGCACCGGAAACGGTTACGACGTGCACCAGCTGGTGCCCGGCGACGGGGTGACCCTGTGCGGCATCTTCATCCCGCACGATCAGGCGCTGAAGGGCCATTCCGATGCGGATGTCGCCCTGCATGCGCTGACCGATGCGCTGCTCGCCACCTGCGGCGCCGGCGACATCGGCGACCATTTCCCGCCCTCCGATCCGCAGTGGAAGGGCGCGCCTTCGCGAATCTTCCTCGAATATGCCGCTGCGATCGTCCGTAAGGCCGGCGGCACCATCATGAACGCCGACATCTCGCTGATCGCCGAGGCGCCGAAGATCGGCCCACACCGCCAGGCCATGCGCGAGAAGCTGGCCGAGGTGCTGGCCATTTCCCTCGATCGCTGCTCGGTCAAGGCGACGACCAACGAGACCATCGGCTTCGTCGGCCGCCGCGAGGGCATTGCCGCGATCGCCACCGCAACCGTCGTCTTTGCAGGAGACGTCCCATGAGCCTTTATCCGGCCGACATCGAAGCCATGGCGGCCCGGATCATTGCCGTCTTCGGTGCGCGCAAGCTGACGCTTGCCACGGCCGAATCCTGCACCGGCGGCCTGATCGTCGGCGCGCTCACAGAGATTGCCGGCTCGTCCACCGTCGTCGATCGCGGCTTCGTCACCTATTCCAACCAGGCCAAGATCGACCTGCTCGGCGTCAACCCCGAGACGCTGGAGCGCTGCGGTGCCGTGTCGCGACAAACGGCCAAGGAGATGGTCGAGGGCGCCCTGACCCGCGCTGGGTGCGATGTGGCCGTGGCGGTCACCGGCATTGCCGGTCCGGGCGGCGGAAGCGCGGAAAAGCCCGTCGGACTGGTTCATCTGGCGGCCGGATCGCGCCTCGGGCCCCTCCTCCACCGCGAAATGCGCTACGGCGACCTTGGCCGCTCCGAGATCCGCCTCGCGACGGTTCGCACCGCGCTTGAAATGCTGATCGAGGCGGCGGGCTGAGATGGCCGGGATGCGCTGGATCGCGGAGACCGCCCGCACCGTTCTGAAGGTCGCCCTGGCGCTCTGCCTGATGGCGTCGGCTGCGCCGGCCGCCACCTCGCCCTATGCCCCGGGGTCCATTGCGCCGTCAGCCGACCAGGCGACGCTCGACGGGGCTCTCACAGAATTCTACGGCCAGTGGAAGTCGATCTATCTGCGCGAAGGTTGCGGCGAAGGCCGCGTGCTGGTGCGCACCGACGGCGACGGCAAGCCAACCTATGGCGGTTCGGCCAAGGCGACGATCACGGTCTCCGAGGCCCATGGCTACGGCATGCTCGCAACCGTGATGATGGCGGATGTCGACGCCGACGCCCATCGGCTGTTCGACGGCATGCTGCGCTTCTTCCACGACCATCCGGCCAGTTCCGACCCCGGCCTCATGGCCTGGAACCAGGTGGCGGACTGCACGGATGCCGGCGAGGACGTCGGGGGCTCCAACAGCGCGACCGACGGCGATCTCGACATCGCCTATGCCCTGCTGCTGGCCGAGCGCCGCTGGGGCAATGGCGGCACGTTCGACTATGGCGCCGAGGCGCGACGCGTGCTCACCGCCATCCTCGCCCATGAAGTCAATCAACCGGGCAATATCCTGTTGATCGGCGACTGGGCGAAGTCCGGCGACGACGCGACCTATGCCGCGACGACCCGCTCGTCGGACTTCATGCAGTCCCATTTCGCCGCCTTCGCCGATCGCACGGGCGACAAGCGCTGGCTCGACCTGCGCGACGCGATCTATGGCGTCATCACGACCGTCGGCGAGAAATATTCCCCCCGCACCGGCCTCATACCTGATTTCATCACCGGTCTTCCGGACAAGCCGAAACCCGCACCGGCCGGCTTTCTCGAAGGCGACCATGACGGCGCCTACTCGTGGAACGCCGCGCGTTATCCCTGGCGGGTCGGCTTGGACTTCCTGCTCACGGGCGACGAGCGGGCGCGCGAGGCGCTCCACCCGCTGAATACCTGGGCAAGAGCGGTTACCAAGGGAAAACCGGAGCGTTTTGCCGATACCTATCGGCTGAACGGCAAACCGGTGCCCGACGCCGGCCGCAACCAGATGGCCTTCGTCTCCATGCTCGCCGTCTCCGCCATGATCGATGCCGACAACCAGGACTGGCTCGACGCCCTGTGGGCCTCGATGGAGGAAAAGCCGGTGGCCGAGGAAGATTATTTCGGCAATACGCTGAAGCTGATGGGCATGATTGTCGTCACCGGCCACTGGGCAAAGCCCTGATCCCCAGGGTCGCAGTCAGTCGGTGTAGATCTTGTCGGCGCGCGTCTCGAAGGCTTCGGCGAACATACGGAAGGCGCGGTCGAACATCGAGCCCATCAGCGCCCCGAGAATGCGGTTCTTGAATTCGTAGTCGATGAAGAAGTGCACCGAGCATCCGCCGTCGCCGGCCGCGTCGAAGCGCCAGCGATTGTCGAGATAGCGGAATGGCCCCTCGATATATTTGACGTCGATGGCAAATTCCGCCGGGTTCAGCAGCACCTGGGTGGTGAAGGTCTCGCGGATCGCCTTGTAGCCGACCGTCATGTCGGCGACCAGCAGCTCCTTGCCGTCGCGCTCGCGCCGCGAGCGGATGGTCAGTGCCTCACACAGCGGCAGGAATTCCGGATAGCGTTCTACATCGGCGACGAGAGCGTACATCCGTTCGGGAGAATGCTTGACGGGACGGCGGGTTTCGAATTGCGGCATGCGCGAGAGCTAATGTCGCCCGTCGAGATTGGCAAGTAGCGCGCGGCTGTCGCCACGCGATTTCAACACCAGAAGCGGAATTTCCCCTTCATATCCCGCAAGTTTCTCGATGATCTTCGGCGCCGAGTCGCGTTCAAAATGCCAGACATAGCGGATGAATTCGAGGGAAAGCCGCTCCGGGCAGCCCTCCGCCATTTCCGGGCGGGTGCGCCCGGCATAGCGAAACCAGCGCGTGACGATGCCGTAGAGCGACACGAGGCGCGGCGGACGCAGCCAGATCACCAGGTCGGCGCGGGCCAGACGTTCGGGCAGCGTGCGCGGGCTCGTCCCGTCCATCACCCAGCGCGGCAGGGCGACGAATTCGGCGATCCGCCGGTTGGCGTCGTCGCGCGGCCGGGCCTGCCAGCCGGGCAACCAGAACACGTCGCGGTCCATCGAGACGTAGTGCAGCTTGAAACGTTCGGCGAGCGCCCGCGCCAGCGTGCTCTTGCCGCTGCCCGAGCAGCCGATCACCAGGATGCGCGCGGCCCCCGGCAGCAGACGCGCCGCCTCGGCCCTGTCGATCTCACGGGATGCCATTCAGATCTCACGAAACTTGTGCCGCATCGGTATCTTCGGGCGCTGTAACAGTCCTTTGCGACAGGTCCGTGACCAATTCGCGCCGATAGCGGCAGCACGGCGAACGCCTATCGGGCAGACCGATCCAGAGGCGTCCGTCGGGCCTGTCGACTATCGTGTCGCCCAGAGTTTCTCGCGATTGGCCTTCAACCGTGCAAAATCGTCGCCGGCGTGATGCGACGAGCGGGTGAGCGGGCTTGCGGAAACCATCAGGAAGCCCTTGGCGTACGCGACCGTCTCGTAGGACTTGAATTCGTCCGGCGTGACGAAGCTCATCACCTTGTGGTGCTTGCGGGTCGGCTGCAGGTACTGGCCGATCGTCAGGAAGTCGACATCGGCGACGCGCAGGTCGTCCATCAGTTGCAGCACTTCGTTGCGTTCCTCGCCCAGCCCGACCATGATGCCGGACTTGGTGAACATGGTCGGATCAAGTTCCTTGACCCGCTGCAGTAGGCGGATCGAGTGGAAGTAGCGTGCGCCTGGACGCACCGTCAGATAGTTGCCGGGCACGGTTTCGAGATTGTGGTTGAAGACGTCGGGCTTGGCGGCGACGACGCGCTCCAGCGCGCCGGGCTTCTTCAGGAAGTCGGGCGTCAGGATTTCGATCGTCGTCTCCGGCGAAGCCGCGCGGATGGCGAAGATCACCTTCTCGAAATGCTCGGCGCCGCCGTCATCCAGGTCGTCACGGTCGACCGAAGTAATGACGACGTGCTGCAGCCCCATCTGCTTCACCGCCTTGGCGACGTTCTCCGGCTCGGCCCTGTCAAGCGCATTGGGCTTGCCGGTCGCGACGTTGCAGAAGGCGCAGGCGCGCGTGCAGATCTCGCCCATGATCATGAAGGTGGCGTGCTTTTTGTCCCAGCATTCGCCAATATTCGGGCAGCCCGCCTCCTCGCACACCGTGACGAGCTTGTTGTCCTTCACGATCGACCGCGTCTCGGCATAACCCTTGGAGGTCGGCGCCTTGACGCGGATCCATTCCGGCTTGCGCATCACCTCGGTATCCGGGCGATGGGCCTTTTCCGGATGCCGGACGCGGGCCTGCGGATCGTTGATCTTGTCGAGAATGGTAACCACGTGTCGTTACTCCGCGCCGCGTCTGCCGGGCGCTCTTAGCATTGATGGCTGTAGGTGAAAACCAGCGTGTCGGTCGTGGTGCGGCCTGTCGGCTGGCAGCGCTCCATGGTCTCACGGCTGCCGCGCAGCGTCACCCGTGTCTGGTTGCGATCGACCGGGCCTTCGACATAGTACTCAAGCGGCGTGCCGGGGCAATATTTCGAAAAGACCCGCGCCGTCCCCGAATAGCGGCCATTGACGTTGGAACCGTTGAACAGCAGCGTACCGTGGGTGACGCCCGCACCGCGCATGACCTGCTTGGGATGCTCATAGTAGAAGGCGCGCTGGTTACCGGCGGCCTTGAGGCGCATCAGCGAGCCGTTATGGTCCCAGCAGCTGTCGGCATGGGCAACGACCGGCGCAAGCGCTAGCAGGCCCGAAGCGAAGAACAACGCGGTCCGTCTGGCGAAATCTGCAAACATGCCCTGCCCTTCCCTTGTTGAGTGTGACCGCCGCGTCAGCGGCGAATGAGCTTCACCGCGTACAGCAGAAGGCTGGAGCCGACGAAGCTGGTCAGCAGGAAGCCCAGCCAGTCGCCTTGGACCACGACACCGAAACGGCGGAAGATCGCAGCTGCCACCACCGCGCCGACAATGCCGATGATGATGTTCATGATGATGCCGTAGCGCATGTCCAGGAACTTGCCCGCCATCCAGCCGGCAAAGCCGCCGACGATGATGGTCAGGAACCAGCCAATTTCAAACCCAGCCATTGCCTACTCCTTCGATTGAACAATCCCGCCCCTATATAGGCGGCGGGACCCGGCCCCACAACTCGCCTTTAGGCATTGAGCGCCCTGCCATAGGCGTCGAGCACGCTTTCCTTCAGCGTCTCGGAAATGGTCGGATGCGGGAAGATCGTGTGTATGAGCTCTTCCTCGGTGGTTTCGAGGTTCATCGCCACGACGAAACCCTGGATCAGTTCCGTCACTTCCGCTCCGACCAGATGCGCGCCCAGCAATTCGCCGGTCTTCTTGTCGAAGATGGTCTTGACCATGCCCTGGTCCTCGCCGAGCGCGATCGCCTTGCCGTTGGCGACGAAGGGGAAGCGGCCGACGCGGATGTCGCGGCCCTCCGCCTTCGCCTTGGCTTCGGTCAGGCCGACGGAGGCGACCTGCGGATTGCAGTAGGTGCAGCCGGGGATCTTGGCCTTGTCCATTGGATGCACATTCGGCAGGCCGGCGATCTTCTCGACGCAGATGACGGCCTCGTGCTCGGCCTTGTGGGCGAGCATCGGCGGACCGGCCACGTCGCCGATCGCATAGATGCCCGCGACGTTGGTCTTGCCGTAACCGTCGATGGCGATGAAGCCACGATCGGTCTTCACGCCGAGCGCTTCAAGCCCGATATTCTCGATATTGGCCTGGACGCCGACCGCCGAGATCATCCGGTCGGCGGTGATCTTCTCGACCGTTCCGTCCTTCTTCTCGACATGGGCGGTAATCGAATTGGCACCCTTCTCGACCTTGGCGACCTTGGCCTCCAGCAGGATCTTCATGCCCTGCTTGTCGAACTGCTTCTTGGCGAAGGCCGAGATCTCGGCATCCTCGACCGGCATGACCTGACTCATCACCTCGACCACGGTCACGTCGACGCCCATGGTGCGGTAGAAGGAGGCGAACTCGATGCCGATGGCGCCCGAGCCCATGACCAGCAGCGACTTCGGCATGGAATCCGGGTTCATCGCCTCGAAATAGGTCCAGATCAGCTTGCCGTCCGGCTCGATGCCGGGAAGTGCACGAGGGCGCGCGCCGGTGGCGACGATGATGTGCTTGGCGGTATAGGTGCCCTCGCCCAGCGTGTTCTTCGGCAGCGGCGCCTGCGGCTGGACGATCGTCTTGGTGGTCTTGGAAACGACTATCTCGCCGGGCTTGGTGAGCTTGGCTTCACCCCAGATGATGTCGACCTTGTTCTTCTTCATCAGGAAGCCGACGCCGCCGTTCATGCGCTCGGCAATGCCGCGCGAACGGGCGATGATGGCCTTGAGGTCGGGGGTGATCTTGCCTTCGAGCGTCAGGCCGTAATTCTTGGCGTGTTCGGCGAGATGCAGGACTTCCGCGGACCGGAGCAATGCCTTGGTCGGGATGCAGCCCCAGTTGGAGCAGATGCCGGCGAGGTGCTCGCGCTCAACGATCGCGGTCTTCAGGCCCAGCTGGGCGGCACGGATCGCGGCAATGTAGCCGCCGGGGCCGGAGCCGATAATGAGAACGTCATAGGCATTCGACACGGGTCTTCATCTCCTCTTTGAGGGTGGGCTCCACCTTGAAGGCGGAGCCCCTCCGGGGGATGAAGCCGGGCCGGATCAGGCCTTGGTCAGCATCCCGTAGATTTCATCCTTCAAAACCATGCGCTGCTTGCGCATCGTTTCCATCTCGACGTCACCGACGGGCTCCACTTCGGTTTCCGAACGATGGATGGCACGGTTCACGTCGCGGTAATCCTCGAGCATCTTGGCAAAACGCTCGTCGCTCAGCTTGAGCGCATGCATCTTGTCGGCAAATTCCGGAAACTCGTCGTGGATTTCGTGCGGGGTATTCGACATCAGGTATCTCCTCTTGTATCCGTCGATACCTGCAGCCTAGTCACCCGAATACGCCACTCCCTTGATCTTGATCAACTTTCGCCGGGCATTTCGTCAAATCCCCAGCAGCATGCGCACGACTGGTTCGATGCCTCGCCCGATCGCCCTCGTGTTGTCGGCGTCGAGATGGATGCCGTCGAGCGGGCTCGTCTGCGACACCGAACCGGCGTCGAAGAAGCCGCATCCGGTCTCGTCCGCCAGGTCCCGGTAGAAGCTCGCCAGCATCGCCGATTCCTCCAGCGCACCGCGGAACATCGCGGCGAAATGCACGTTCGACGTCTCGCAGATCGCCGGCGGCGAAACGATCAGGATCTCCGGCACCTCAAAGCCGAAGCCCCAGTCATGGTGGCGGATCAGCTTGACCAGCCGGTCGATGCCCTTGGTCGCGCCGATCGCCGTGCCGGCAATGCCGCGCTTCATGTCATTGGTGCCGAGCAGCAGGATCACCAGGTCCAGAGGCTTGTGGCTTTCCAGGACGCTCGGCAGGAGTTTCACGCCGTTGCGTTCGCAATCGGCGAGATGGTCGTCATAGGCGGTCGTGCGTCCGTTCAGGCCTTCGGCGATCACGTTGACCTGAGGCCCGAGCGCCGCACCGAGCACGCTCGGCCAGCGGTCGCCATGCGGATGGCGACCGACCGTCAGCGGATCGTAACCCCATGTCAGGCTGTCGCCGTAGCAGAGCACGGTTTTCATCGCCGTTCGCCTCCGCCCTTAGACGAGCATGCCCATCGGGTTCTCGATGTAGCGCTTGAAGGCGCCGAGCAGTTCGGCCCCGAGCGCGCCGTCGACGCAGCGATGGTCGGTCGACAGGGTCACCGACATGACATTGGCGATTTTCATCTCGCCGTTCTTCACCACCACCCGCTGTTCGCCCGCGCCGACCGCAAGGATCGTCGCATGCGGCGGATTGATGACGGCGGCGAACTGCTTGACGCCCATCATGCCCATGTTCGACACCGAGGTGGTGCCGCCCTGGTATTCTTCCGGCTTCAGCTTGCGGTCCTTGGCGCGCTTGCCGAGGTCCTTCATCTCGTTGGAGATGGCCGACAGAGTCTTGAGCTCCGCATGGCGGATGATCGGCGTGATCAGGCCGCCCGGGATCGACACGGCGACGCCGACATCGGCATGCTTGTGCTTGACCATGTTGGTCTCGGTCCAGGAGACGTTGGCATCCGGCACTTCCGTCAGCGCCATGGCCATCGCCTTGATGATCATGTCGTTGACCGAAAGCTTGTAGGCCGGCGCGCCTTCCTTGCGGGGGGCGGCGTCGTTGAGCTGGGCGCGCAGTGCCAGCAGCGCGTCGAGTTCGCAATCGACGGTGACGTAGAAATGCGGGATGGTCTGCTTCGACTCGACCAGCCGCTTGGCGATCGTCTTGCGCATGCCATCATGCGGCACGAGTTCGTAGGAACCCGGCTCGAACAGTTTGAGCACGGCTTCTTCCGAAGCCCCCTTCGCCATGGCCGGTGCGGCAGCAGCGGGCGCAGCGGCAGTGGCAGCGGTCGGCGCAGCCTTGGCGCCACCGCCGGCAACGGCCTTCTCGACGTCGCTCTTGACGACGCGGCCATGCGGACCGGAACCCGACACGGCAGACAGTTCGAGACCGGCTTCCTTGGCCAGGCGACGGGCGAGCGGCGAGGCGAACACGCGCTCGCCGGACTTGGCGACAGGTGCCGGCGTCGAAGGCGCGGGCGCCTTGTCGGCGATCGGTGCGGAGACGGCAAGTGCCGCTTCCGTCTTGGCGGGCGCAGCCTCGGCCTTGGCCGGGGCTGCAGAGCCACCGCCGGCCGCAGCGGCCGCGACGTCTTCGCCGTCAGCCGCGAGGATGGCGATCAGGGCATTGACCTTGACCGCTTCCGTGCCGGCCGGAACGACGAGCTTGGCGACCGTGCCCTCATCGACGGCTTCGACTTCCATCGTCGCCTTGTCGGTCTCGATCTCGGCGATCACGTCGCCGGACTTGACCTTGTCGCCTTCCTTGACCAGCCACTTGGACAGATTGCCCTCTTCCATGGTCGGGGAGAGTGCCGGCATCGTAATGTTGATCGGCATGTGCTGACCCTCCCGTTACTTGTAGCAGACGGTTTTGACCGCCTCGACCACTTCGCCGACATTCGGCAGAGCGAGCTTTTCGAGATTGGCGGCGTAAGGCATCGGAACGTCCTTGCCGGCGATCGTCAGGATCGGCGCATCGAGATAGTCGAAGGCCTGCTGCATCACGCGGGTGGCGATTTCCGTGCCGACGGACGACTGCGGATAGCCTTCCTCGACGGTCACCAGACGGCCGGTCTTCTTCACCGATTCGATGACGGTCGGCAGGTCCATCGGACGGATCGTGCGCAGATCGATGATCTCGACGTCGATGCCGTCCTTGGCCAGTTCCTCGGCCGCCTTGACCGCATAGGTCATGCCGATGCCGAAGGAGACGATCGTGGCATCCCTGCCCACCTTGTGGATCCGGGCCTTGCCGATCGGCAGGACGAAATCGTCCATCTTCGGCACTTCGAACGAATGACCGTAGAGGATTTCGTTCTCGAGGAAGATGATCGGGTTCGGATCGCGGATCGCCGCCTTCAGCAGGCCCTTGGCGTCGGCCGCCGTATAGGGCTGGATGACCTTGAGGCCCGGGATATGGCTGTACCAGGACGCGTAGTCCTGGCTGTGCTGCGCGGCCACGCGGGCGGCTGCCCCGTTCGGACCGCGGAACACGATCGGCGCGCCCATCTGGCCGCCCGACATGTAGAGCGTCTTGGCGGCCGAGTTGATGATCTGGTCGATCGCCTGCATGGCGAAGTTGAAGGTCATGAACTCGACGATCGGGCGAAGGCCGGCCATGGCCGCACCGACGCCGACGCCGGCAAAGCCGTGTTCGGTGATCGGCGTGTCGACGACGCGCCTTGCGCCGAACTCCTGCAGCAACCCTTGCGTGATCTTGTAGGCGCCCTGATATTCCGCGACTTCCTCACCCATGATGAAGACGTCGGGATTGGCGCGCATTTCCTCGGCCATGGCTTCGCGGAGCGCCTCACGCACCGTCATCGTCACCATTTCCGTGCCGGCCGGAATATCCGGATCGGACGCGACCTCGACCTTCGGCGCGGCCGGAACGCTGGCGGCATCCTTGGTGGCGGTCGGCTCGGCAGCCGCTTCGCGGGCCTTGCCGCCGGCAGCGTCGGACGTTGCCGCAGACGTGTCGGCGTCGGCCTTCGGCGCCGCGGCCGGCTTTGCGGCAGCGACATCCGAGGCGCTTTCGCCATCCTGCAGCAGGACGGCGATCGGCGTATTGACCTTGACGCCTTCGGTTCCGGCGGCGATCAGCAGCTTGCCGAGAATGCCTTCATCGACGGCTTCCACTTCCATGGTCGCCTTGTCGGTCTCGATCTCGGCGATCACGTCGCCGGACTTGACGGCGTCGCCTTCCTTCTTGATCCACTTGGACAGCGTGCCTTCTTCCATCGTCGGAGAAAGGGCGGGCATCAAAATTTCGATCGGCATGGGTTCCCTCCCCGATTACAGAAGAATGTCGGTGTAGAGCTCGGATACATCCGGCTCCGGATCGGCCTGGGCGAAATCGGCCGAGTCGGCGACGATGTCGCGGACGTCCTTGTCGATCGCCTTCAGCTCGTCCTCGCTCGCCCAGCCCTTTTCGAGCAGGCGCGCACGCACCTGTTCGATGGGATCGTGTTCGGAGCGCATCTTCTGCACCTCGTCCTTGGAGCGATACTTCGCCGGGTCGGACATGGAGTGGCCGCGATAGCGGTAGGTCATCATTTCGAGGATGACCGGGCCCTTGCCGGGGCGGCAGTATTCGGCCGCCTGTTCGGCAGCCGCCCTGACGGCACGCACGTCCATGCCGTCGACCTGGAGGCCCGGAATGTTGAAGGCGAGGCCGCGCTGGGCGAAATTCGTCTGGGCCGAGGCGCGCGACACCGAGGTGCCCATGGCGTAGCGGTTGTTCTCGATCACGTAGATGACCGGCAGCTTCCACAGCTCGGCCATGTTGAAGCTTTCGTAGACCTGACCCTGGTTGGCCGCGCCGTCGCCGAAATAGGCGACCGAGATCTGACCGTTGTCGCGGTAGCGGTTGGCGAAGGCCAGACCCGTGCCGAGCGACACCTGGGCGCCGACGATGCCGTGGCCGCCGTAAAAGTTCTTCTCCTTGGAGAACATGTGCATCGAGCCACCCTTGCCCTTGGACAAGCCGCCGCGACGCCCGGTGAGTTCCGCCATGACGCCGCGCGCACTCATGCCGCAGGCCAGCATGTGGCCGTGGTCACGGTAACCGGTGATGACCTGGTCGCCGTCCCTCAGCGCCATCTGCATGCCGACGACGACCGCTTCCTGGCCGATATAGAGGTGACAGAAGCCGCCGATGAAGCCCATGCCGTAGAGCTGGCCGGCCTTTTCCTCGAAACGCCGGATCAGCAGCATTTCGCGATAGGCTTTCAGTTCGGTATCGCGGTCGAACTCGGCGATCGCTCCTTCGCTGAAGTCCTTCTTGGCTGGCTTGGCCGTAGTCTTGCGACCGGTAACAGTCGCGGCTTTTCGCGGCGCCATTCATCCCTCCCTAGGGTTATGTCGGATCTTTGTTGGGCAGCAGAATAGGCAAGAAAGGCGCGCTGGGCAATGCTATAAATGCATGGCTCTTATTCAATCTATCGGATTGAAAAACAACGAGAATTTCAGATTAACCAGATTTCGGTTAATTCAGATAGCTGTCAAATATGACGATTTCGTCCGGCCGCGACATGTTGAGCTGATATCGCGCCTTCTCGTCCATCATGTCGCGTTCGAGCGAGCCGTCGCTCAGCAGCTGGACCTGACGTTCCAGGCGCTCGCGACGCCCGACCAGCTCGGCAAGCTCGGCGCTTCGCGCGATGCGCTGCCGCTCGAAATCCTGCGCCGCCCGCAGGCCGTAGTCGCCATGCAGGGAATGATAACCGAAATAGGAGAGAAACGCGACAGTGACGGCAGGGAGAATGAGACGACCGAATTTTCTCTTCTTGTGATGCCTGGTCCACATGCGGATGATGCCTTGAAACGCAAAACTATGGTTTCAAATTATCGGCGATAGCTTAACCGATCGTTGACCGTGACGGCCCGCCCAAGAAAAAAGCCGCGCCCCTTTCGGAACGCGGCCTGGATGGCGATGCGATCGGGGTCGATCAGGCGCGCAGGATCGAGGTGCCGGCGTAGCTGGCCTGGGGGCCGAGCATTTCTTCGATGCGGATCAGCTGGTTGTACTTTGCCAGGCGGTCCGAGCGCGACAGCGAGCCGGTCTTGATCTGGCCGCAGTTGGTGGCGACGGCGAGGTCGGCGATCGTCGAGTCCTCGGTTTCGCCCGAGCGGTGCGACATGACGGCGGTGTAGCCGGCCTTGTGCGCCGTTTCGACAGCGTCGAGCGTTTCCGTCAGCGAGCCGATCTGATTGACCTTGACGAGGATGGAGTTGGCGACGCCCATCTTGATGCCGTCGCGCAGGCGGGACGAATTGGTGACGAACAGGTCGTCGCCGACCAGCTGGCACGAGCTGCCGATCTTATCGGTCAGCGCCTTCCAGCCGTCCCAGTCGTCTTCGGCCATGCCGTCCTCGATCGAGATGATCGGATACTTGGCGGCCAGTTCGGCGAGATAGTCGGCCATGGCTTCCGGCTCGAGCGTGCGGCCCTCGCCTTCCATCACATACTTGCCGTCCTTGAAGAACTCGGTCGAGGCGCAGTCGAGCGCGAGGTAGATGTCCTCACCCGGACGGTAGCCGGCCTTCTCGATCGACTTCATGATGAAGTCGAGCGCTTCCGGCGCGCTCTTCAGGCCCGGTGCGAAACCGCCTTCGTCGCCGACATTGGTGTTGTGGCCCTGGGCCGCCAGTTCCTTGCGCAGCGTGTGGAAGACTTCCGAACCCATGCGCACGGCGTCGCGCATATTGTCGGTGCCGACCGGCATGATCATGAACTCCTGGAAGTCGATCGGATTGTCGGCATGCGCGCCGCCATTGATGATGTTCATCATCGGCACGGGCAGGAGATGGGCGTTGGGGCCGCCGACATAGCGATAGAGCGGCAGGCCGGTGGCTTCGGCGGCGGCCTTGGCGATGGCCAGCGAAACGCCGAGGATGGCATTGGCGCCGAGGCGCGACTTATTTGCCGTGCCGTCCAGTTCGATCATCAGATTGTCGATCTGGATCTGGTTTTCGGCCTCGAGACCGCCGATCGCGTCGAAGATCTCGGTGTTGACGGCCTCGACGGCCTTCTCGACGCCCTTGCCGAGGTAACGGCTGCCGCCGTCACGCAGTTCGACGGCTTCGTGCGCCCCGGTCGAGGCGCCCGACGGAACGGCTGCACGGCCCATGCTGCCGTCTTCGAGATAGACATCGACCTCGATGGTCGGATTGCCGCGGCTGTCGAGAATTTCGCGGCCGATAATATCGGTGATGGCAGTCATGGGAGCCTCCCTGCTTTTGGGTGGGATTGAGGATGGCCTGTCTTAATCGATGATGCGGAAAATACAATGGCAGCGGCATGACAGATGCCGAAAGGCAATGCCGACATGAGTCCCAATGCAAAACGCCGGCCCAAGGACCGGCGTTCGCATCAATGATAGTCGCTCGATCGCCGTCAGGCAGCCTTGGCGATCGCGTCGAAGGCCAGCAGCTTTTCCAGCAGGCGCTTCATCTGGCTGATCGGCACCATGTTCGGACCGTCGGACGGCGCATTGTCGGGATCCTGGTGAGTCTCGATGAACAGGCCGGCAACGCCGACGGCGACGGCAGCGCGCGCCAGCGTTTCGACAAACTCGCGCTGGCCGCCCGAAGAGCCGCCCTGGCCGCCCGGCTGCTGCACCGAATGGGTGGCGTCGAACACCACCGGAGCGCCCATCGCCGCCATGATTGGCAGCGCGCGCATGTCGGACACCAGCGTGTTGTAGCCAAACGAAGCGCCGCGCTCGCACAGAAGCACGTTCGGGTTGCCGCTCGCGTTCAGCTTGTTGAGCACGTTCTTCATGTCCCAGGGGGCGAGGAACTGGCCCTTCTTGACGTTGATCACGCGGCCGGTCTGGGCCGCGGCCACCAGAAGATCAGTCTGGCGGCAGAGGAAGGCCGGGATCTGCAGGACGTCGACGGTCGGTGCGACCAGCCGGCAATGCTCTTCGGTATGCACGTCGGTCAGCACCGGGAAGCCGTATTCCTTCTTCAGGTCGGCAAAGACCTCCATCGCCTTTTCAAGCCCGATGCCGCGCTCGGCCGATAGCGAGGTGCGGTTCGCCTTGTCGTAGGACGACTTGTAGACGAGGCCGATGCCGAGTTCACCGCAGATCTCCGAAAGCTGGCCGGCGATCATGAAGGCATGGTCGCGGCTTTCCATCTGGCAGGGGCCGGCGATCAGCGAGAAACGCTTGGTGTTGGAGAAGACCGCCTTGGCGGTGCCGTCACCGACGACGACTTCGGAATTTGTCGGATTGCTCATGAAACCTCCTCGAATGCGAAGGGCACGCCCTGCCCCGCCTCGTGCGGAACGATCAGGCGCGCGCCGCGGCGGCTGAATGCGATGCCCTTAGCAGCGAGAAGCCGCTCTGTCACGCCGATATCGGCGACCTTGACGACGATCAGCCGGCCCTTCAGCCCGCGTCCGCCATTCTCGCTATCGAGGCCGAAAAAGCCGGCAAGCCCGGCCGGCGTCAGCACCTCGATGGCGACATTGGCCGATTGCAGCGATAGCCCGAAGGAATGCGCCTCGACGGCGCGCTGCTCGAACACTTCTTCCAGCAGATACTGGAAGTCGCTCGGATTGTCCTCGCCGAGCACCACGGTCGACAGGCCGAGCGCGCCGTTCGCATGCCGCGCCAGCGCGCCGCGATCGGCCGGCAGCGGATTGACGCGCTCGCAGGCAAACAGGAAGAAGTCGGGCGACCGCAGGTCGGCGGCAAAGGCAAGCTTGAAGCCGCCCATGACCTCGGACCCGTCCGCCATCTTGAACATGCGCTCGAAATGCAGCATCGGACCGCCGGAAAAGCCTTCGGCGACGAAACGCCGGTGATCGGCCTCCCCATCCTCGGTCTTGACGACGATGGCCGAAAGCCCTTCCGGGCCGTTGCGGAAACGGAAGGCCTGGTCGCGGGCCACGAACATGTTGCCGGCCTTGGCCGCCGCTTCGCATTCCTCGCGGCTGGCGATCGCCAGCGGCTCGAGATAGGTGTCGTCGCCGAAGAACACGCAGGCATTCTCCGTTCCGAACGGATGGCGCGCATCGGGCGCCACGGTGAATCCGAGATCGGTCAGGCGCAGTCGCGCCGCCTCGAGCGACAGGACGGGAAGGACGAGGTGGTCGAGACCCCGCGGCTTGTTCAGTTCGGACATTCGACACCTCTCGTCGGCGGGCGTGATCGCGCGGAGATTTGCGCCATTTGATCCGGATTGGCAAGCTGGCGGCGGAAGTCGAATGTCCGTCGCTGCGCGCACGACCGCCCTGGTCTGAGTCTCGTCCCGGCCGTTTCGCAAAGATTTCCATTTCGCACTGCATACTTCACGGAATCTTAGGCACTTGCGGAACACAAATGGAACATATAGTGTATGTTCCGTATTTGTTTCACCAATTGGGGCTCCGAACATGCTGACGCGCAAGCAACAGGAACTGCTTCTGTTCATCCACGAACGGATGAAGGAATCGGGCGTTCCGCCCTCCTTCGACGAGATGAAGGACGCGCTCGACCTCGCCTCCAAATCCGGCATCCACCGCCTGATCACGGCGCTGGAAGAGCGCGGTTTCATCCGCCGCCTGCCGAACCGGGCCCGCGCGCTGGAGGTGATCAAGCTTCCGGAAGCCTATTCGCCGAGCCTGCAGCCGCGCCGTGGCTTCTCGCCCAGCGTCATCGAAGGCAGCCTCGGCAAGACGCCGCCTGTCGCGCCGAAGGCGGTCGAGGAGACGTCGAATTCCGTCAGCGTGCCCGTCATGGGCCGCATCGCCGCCGGCGTGCCGATCTCGGCGATCCAGAACAATACCCATGACATCACGGTGCCGGCCGAGATGCTCGGCGCCGGCGAGCACTATGCGCTCGAGGTCAAGGGTGATTCGATGATCGAGGCCGGCATCCTGGACGGCGACACGGTCATCATCCGCAACGCCTCCAACGCCAATCCCGGCGACATCATCGTCGCCCTCGTCGACGACGAGGAAGCGACGCTGAAGCGCTTCCGCCGCCGCGGCGCATCGATCGCGCTGGAAGCTGCGAACCCTGCCTACGAGACCCGCATCTTCGGCCCCGACCGGGTGAAGATCCAGGGCAAGCTGGTCGGCCTCATCCGCCGCTATCACTGACATCCTCGGCGGCCGTAGGGCCGCCGGCATCGCTGGCCGGTGTTGAGGCGAATTCGCCGTCGGGCACAGGAGCGGCCTGAAAGCTGTCGCTACGCCAGTCATAGAGACGATGGACGGACCACGGCCGATAGTCGCCGGAGAACGACGCGGTCACGCGCATCTCCCGTGCTTTTCGGTCTTCGAGCGAGAGCTCCACCGCGCCGCTGCGGCGCAATGTCTCGGCCGTGAAAAGCCGGGCGCCCGAGCGGCAGGACTGAAAAGCCACCCGCCGCGCCGATACGACGATGTCGGCCACGTCACAGGCGCCGCCTACGAAGGCCGCTTCCTCCACCGTGGCGATCGTCCAGCCGCTGCCGAGCCGCGCCACGCACCAGCTCTTGCCTTCGCAGACAAACCGCCCCTCGCCCGCTTCCTTCAGTGCGCCGCGCATGCGTTCGCGCGCCTTGCGCAGATCGTCTTCCGACCATTTTGGCGCCTGCCGGCCCAGCGGCATCGTCGGCGGCACAGACTTGACCTGCGGCACGGCCGGCGCCGGTGCTTCCGCAGCCGGGAGACCGGCCGCCTTGCCGAGGTCCGCCGGCCCGAGATGTTCGCCGGTTCCGAGCGCCGCCTGCCATTGCTCGAAGATGAAGCGCGGCGGGCGCGTCCGGTTGGTGGCGAGGCTCTGCGGTGACAGGCGCAGTCCGACGAGCCGGCCGTCCTCCGCGATCAGCACGTCGGCCGGAGGGGTGCGCGGCGCCAGCGCCGCCGCCGCGATGACCGCCGCGAGCAGGACCGAGCCGGCATGCCGCAGCCAGGTGCGCAGCAGCGTCATCAACAGAAGACCGATTGAGGCGACAGGCAGGAACCAGTCTGGCATGCGGGTGAAGCCGATCGCTTCGCCCCAGCCGGCGACGCCATGGGCGATCACCAGCACCCATTCGAGCCCGATGCCCATGATCATCAGGAACGGCGCGTCGAGCCCGAAGGGCATCAGCAGCATCGCGACCAAGCCGGCCGGCATTACCAGGATCGAGATGATCGGCATGGCGGCGAGATTGGCCTCCAGCCCGTGCGGCGCCAGGCGGTGGAAATGGGCAATGGCGAAGATCGCCGTCGACAGCCCGCCGATCAACGAGGTGAGGAAGGTGCCGGCAACCAGCTTACCGCCCTCTCCGAGGAGCCTGGCTCCTGGGAAGGTGAGCTGCAGACTGGGTCCCCGCCGCGGCCGTGCTCGCCATGCTGCGTAGCCGGCGATCAGGGCCGCGGTGGCGGCGAAAGACATCTGGAAACTCGGTCCCATCACCGCCGACGGCGTGGTGGCGATGATGACGATCGCCGCCAGCGCCAGGTTGCGCAGGCTGATCGCCGGCCGGTCGAACAGCACGGCGACCAGCATGATCGCCGTCATCAGGAAGGCCCGGACGGCCGACACCTGGTAGCCGGAGATCATCAGATAGGCGAAGGCCGCGAGCAGCGCGCCGGCCGCGGCGATCTTCTTGATCGGAACGGCCTGGGCGAGCCCCGGTAAGAGGCTGAGCGCCATGCGCAGCCCGACGAAGAAGATGCCGGAGGCGAGCGCCATGTTGAGCCCCGAAATCGCCGTGATATGGGCAAGGCCCGAGAGCCGCAGCGCCTCGGTCGCGTCCCTGGACATGGATCGCCGCTCGCCGGTGATGATCGAGGCGGCAAAGGCGCCCGGATCGCCGCCGATCACGCGGCGGATGCGCGTCGATATGCCGTCACGCACGGAAAACAGCTGCCGTTCGGTCGCCGCCCACAAACTCTGCTCGTCCGGTCCGGGGCCCAGCCCGCGCGGCGCGCCGAGGAAGAAGCCGACGGCGCCGATGCCGTCGAAATAGCTGGCGAAAGAGAAATCGTTGAGGCCCGGAAGCGCCGGCCCTGATGGCGGCGACAGGCGGGCCCGTCCCGTCAGCAGGTCGCCGAGCATGGCCGGCGGTCCCTTGCCCCGCGCCAGCAGCGACACCCGCTCCGGAGCACGGCGCAGGCGCGGCTCTGCCGTCGAGGTCAGCCGCAAGACATAGCGCCACTCGCCGTTGGCGCCTGCCTCCCGCCGCTCCACCACCCCGGTCACCACGGTCGTCACGCCGCTGTCCAGCATGGTGGTGGCGCTGCGCCGAGCCTCGAGGTCGGCCAGCAACATGCCGGCCAGCACGAAGGCGGCCACCGTGGTTAGCCGGCAACCGATCGGATTGCGGCCCGCGAGCAGCAGACTCACGCCAATGACGGCGCACCACAAGACCGCGAGTGCCAGGGTCGGCGGCGGTTGCCCGAGGCAGAACCAGAGCACCGCGCCTGTGCCGAGAAACACCGGCACGAAATGGAAGAAATGGCCGTGGTCGTGCTCGCGCCTCATCGCCCCTTCGAAGCCCTCGGCAGCCCTTTGCAGCCTTTCGCGCATGCGAACGGCGAGGCCGGCCGTGGGCAGTCCCCGCGGGGCGGTCGGCGGGGTCGGGACGAGCGTCGTTGCGGGCGGCGGAAACGTGTCCGCCCCCTCGATGCGCACGGCTTCCCGGTCGGCCACCACCGTCACTTGCCGCCCCCCAGACGCCCTGCCCGGCGCCGATTCCGCCCCGAATTCAAGGCGGCTCCCAAGGTCGCAAATCTAACAAGCTATACGTGCGCGGAAAAGCATTTTCGCGCCAAAATCATTCAATCGATTTAGCGCCGAATATTTCATCTTGTGCCTGCTTTCGCGATGCACAATTTGCCCTTTGGATAGCTTGGCATTAACTTCCGGATCATATAGCTACATCCCTACGCTTAAACCCAAGGCGCCCTTTCGGACGCCTAACCGCCAATTCCGGAGGATTAGCATGACGGACAAAAGCGCTTCTTTGAAACTCGGGGAAAAGTCGGTCGACCTGACCGTCAAGGCCGGCACGATCGGCCCGGACGTCATCGACATCGGCGCCCTGTACAAGCACACCGGCGCGTTCACCTACGACCCGGGCTTTACGTCCACGGCGTCCTGCGAATCCAAGATCACATATATCGACGGCGATGAAGGCGTGCTGCTGCATCGCGGCTATCCGATCGAACAGCTGGCCGAAAAGGGCGACTTCCTCGAAGTCTGCTACCTGCTGCTCTACGGCGAACTGCCGACGGCCGCGCAGAAGAAGGACTTCGACTATCGCGTCACGCACCACACCATGGTGCACGAGCAGATGAGCAAGTTCTTCACCGGGTTCCGCCGCGACGCTCATCCGATGGCCGTCATGGTCGGCACGGTCGGCGCGCTGTCGGCCTTCTATCACGACTCGACCGACATCACCGATCCGCACCAGCGCATGGTCGCTTCGCTGCGCATGATCGCGAAGATGCCGACGATCGCCGCCATGGCCTACAAGTATCATATCGGCCAACCCTTCGTTTACCCGAAGAACAATCTCGACTACGCCGCGAACTTCCTGCACATGTGCTTCGCAGTTCCCTGCGACGAGTACAAGGTGAACCCGGTTCTGGCCCGCGCCATGGACCGAATCTTCATCCTGCATGCGGACCATGAGCAGAACGCCTCGACCTCGACCGTGCGTCTCGCCGGCTCGTCGGGCGCCAACCCGTTCGCCTGCATCGCGGCCGGCATCGCCTGCCTCTGGGGCCCTGCCCACGGCGGCGCCAACGAAGCGGCGCTCAACATGCTGCAGGAAATCGGCACCGTCGATCGTATTCCGGAATACATCGCCCGCGCCAAGGACAAGAACGACCCGTTCCGCCTGATGGGCTTTGGCCACCGCGTCTACAAGAACTACGACCCGCGCGCCAAGATCATGCAGAAGACCATGTACGAAGTGCTGGAAGCGACCGGCCATTCGGACGATCCGCTGATGCAGGTGGCGTTGGAGCTCGAGAAGATCGCGCTCAACGACCCCTATTTCAAGGAAAAGAAGCTCTACCCGAACGTCGACTTCTATTCCGGCATCACGCTGCGTGCGCTCGGCTTCCCCACGACCATGTTCACCGTTCTCTTCGCGCTTGCCCGCACCGTCGGCTGGATCGCCCAGTGGAACGAGATGATCGAGGACCCGCAGCAGCGCATCGGCCGTCCGCGCCAGCTCTACACCGGCGCGCCGCAGCGCGATTACGTTCCGGTCACCAAGCGCTAAGCGCTTCGCAGATCGTTCTTATGCAAGGGCCGGCGGTTCTCCGCCGGCCCTTTTTCATTGCCGATTTGACTCTTTGACCTCAGGGACGCACCGCCACTTTTCGGCGATAGATGACCTTCTCGATCTCGCTCACCACCAGCAGGCTGGAAGCGAGCGCCATCAGGAGGAGCCAGTCGTTGAGCGTGATCGGGGTAATGCCGAGCAGGCCGTTCAGTCCCGGCACATACATTGCTCCCAGATGCAGCGCCTGCGAACCGATGATCCCGACCAGCAGGAAGGGATTGGCGGCGAGCGACTGGCGAAACACCGATCGGCGCTCCGAGCGGCTGTTGAAGCACTGGAAGTTCTCGAACAGCACGAACAGCACCAGCAGCAGGTTGCGCGCCGTAAACTCGCTGACACCGGTCGAGATCAGCCAGTAGAACAGCCCGAACCCGCCGCAGCCCATCAGCAGCGTCGCCACGACGATGCGACGGACCATCAACCGGTCGAACAGCGATTCCTCAGGCTTGCGCACCGGCCGTTCGAGTTCGTCGCCCTCCGCCGGCTCGGTCACCAGGGCAATGTCCTGCACCCCGTTGGTGACAAGGTTCAGCCAGAGAAGCTGGACGGCGGTGAGCGGCAAGGGTGTGCCGAGGATCATCGCCAGCAGGAAGAGCAGCACTTCGGCCGCCCCCGTCGACACCAGCATGAAGACCACCTTGCGGATGTTGCTGTAGGCGACCCGACCCTCGCGAATGCCGGCAACGATGGAGGCGAAGTTGTCGTCGGTGAGGATGATGTCGGCGCTCTCCTTGGCGACATCCGTTCCGGCCCGCCCCATGGCGACCCCGACATGGGCATGCTTGAGTGCCGGCGCATCATTCACCCCGTCGCCGGTCACCGCCACATAGTGGCCGTTACGGGCGAGAGAGCGGACGATGGCGAGCTTGTGGTCCGGCTTCACCCGGGCGAAAATGCGGACATGCCTAGTGAGCGCGTCGAGCGCCCGGTCGCCGAGCGCCATCGCCGCCGCCACCTGTTCGCCCGTCGCCACGTCCTGAGGCTCGAAGATCAGCCCGGCCTCGGTGGCGATCGCGGTTGCGGTGCGCGGATCGTCGCCGGTGATCACCACCACCTCGATGCCGGCAGTGCGGCAGGCGGCAAGCGCGGCCGGCACTTCCGGGCGGATAGGGTCCTGCATGCCGGTGAAGCCAAGGAAGTTCAGGTCGATCAGCATGTGGTCGCCATAGTCGCCGTTCAGCGTATGCGCCATGCGCCCCTCGGCAAAGGCCAGCACCCTCAAGCCCTTGCGGGTCATCGCATCCATCTGCCGATGCAAAAGATCGTGGTCGACAGGAACCGCCCGGTCGCCCACCTGCATCGTGCCGCACATTGTGAGCAGCATTTCCGGCGCGCCCTTGACGAAGATGTGCAGGTGGTCGGCATCCACATGGAAGGACGCGGCATATTTCAGCTCCGGCTCGTAGGGAATGCGCTTTTCCAGCCGGTATCGGTCCATCAGGACCGCCTTGCTGACGCCCCCCTTATGCGCGGCGGCCAGCAGCGCGATGTCGACCGTGTCGCCCATCGGATCGAAGCCGCCCTCGCCGTTTCGCCCCAGCTCCCCCTCGTTGGGCAGGGTCGCCGCCCGCAGCAGGCGCTGGACGGCCGGGCTCGGCAGGTCGTGCTCGCCGTCATGGCTGCGAATGCCGCCGGCGACCGGATCGACGCCGGTGTCGAACAGCCAGTGCGTGTCGTCGGGCAGGCGGATATCGGTGACCGTCAGCTCGTTCAGCGTCAGCGTACCGGTCTTGTCGGTGGCGATCATGGTGCAGGAGCCGAGCGATTCGACCGCCGGCAGGTTCCGTACCACGACATTGACCTTGGCCATGCGGCGCATGCTGATGGCGAGCGCCACCGTGATGGCGATCGGCAGGCCCTCCGGAATGGCACTGACGGCAAGGCCGATCGACATGGTGAGCAATTCGCCGAGCGCCATCTGGCGCCACAGGCCGACGCCGATCAGGAAGACGATGGCGACGCCGACCGCGACCGCGATCAGGCGGGTGAAATCCTCCATGCGGATCATCAGCGGCGGCTTGGCGGTCGAGCGCTCCTGGATGGCGCCGGCGATGCGCCCGAGTTCCGTCTGGCTGCCGGTGGCGACCACCAGGCCGCGGGCCCGGCCCCGGGTGACGATCGTCCCGGCAAAGACCGGGTCGCCCGCTTCCTTCGCCACCGCGCGCGACTCGCCGGTATGGGCCGCCTCGTCGCATTGCAGGCCGCTTGCCTCGATCAGACGGATGTCGGCCGGCACGCGTTCCCCGGATTCGAGCATGACGAGATCATCGGGCACGAGGCCGGCCGCATCGATCACCTGGCGCTGGCCGTCGCGGATGACCGTCGCGTGCGGCTGTTCCAGCGCCCGCAGCGCCTCGGCCGACCTGCCGGCGGAATATTCATGGATCGCGCCGATAATGCCGTTGACGATCAGCACGGTGGCGATGAACAGCGCGTCGGTGATCTCGCTGATGATGGTCGAAAGCGCTGCCGAGGCCATCAGGATATAGATGAGCGGGCTCAGAAACTGCAGCGCCAGCACCTTGATGAAGGACGGGCTGCCGGCGACCGGCAGGCGGTTCTCGCCGAATATCTCCAGCTGCTGCGCGGCTTCCACGCTGCTCAGCCCCATCGGGGTTCCGCACCCCTCGCCCATCATGCCATTCGTCTCCGCCATCCCTGCCCCGCATGTTCGACGACGGCCTGAAGCCGTCGGTTTTGTTGTACCCGATATTCATGCCGATGGTACCGCGACATTGTGAATGGGGATCCGAGCACACGCCTCGGCCGGCCGGTGCGGCGAACGTTTCCGGTCTGCCTCGCGCGCTCCGCGTCGCGACCGTCTCGGCCGGCGCCTTTTCGCCGAACATCCCTTCATTTCCGCGACGGTTTGTTCTAAGGAACGTCAACCGCTTCGCCGTCTGCGAAGAGCTGTAATGAGGTGAATTAGTTCCGATGATGGAAGTTCTGAGAAAAGCTGCCCACACCGTGGTCGCAAAAGTGCTGATGCTCTTGTTGGTCGCATCCTTCGGGATCTGGGGCATCTCCGCATCCCTCTTCAACTCCGCATCGGATACCGTCATCGCCGTCGGCGACCAGCAGGTGTCGGCCAGCGAGTTCAGCCTCGCCTATCAGCGGCAGCTCGCCGATCTCGGCCGCCGCTTCGGCGTGAAGCTCACCACCGAGCAGGCCAAGGGCCTCGGCGTCGAGAGCCAGGTCTATGCCCAGCTTTCCGCCGGCGCAGCCCTCGACCAGCTGTCGGAAGACATGAATCTCGGTCTTTCCAAGGACCGCCTGGCGCAGCTCATCGCCGAGGACCCGGCCTTCAAGTCCGAGACCGGCCAGTTCGACCGCAATCTCTTCACCGCACGGCTGCGCAATGCCGGCCTGCGCGAGGACGACTATATCCTCGAGCGCTCCAAGGTCGCCGTGCGCAGCCAGGTAGTCGAAGCGACCTCGGACGGCTTTGTAGCGCCGAGGACGCTGGTCGATGCGCTCAAGGCCCATCGCGACGAGACGCGCGACGTCAGCTACCTGCTGCTGACCAATGCCAATATCGACCCGATCAAGGCCCCGGACGAGGCGACGCTCGCCGCCTGGTTCGAAACCGTCAAGGCCCGCTACCGCGCCCCCGAATACCGCAGCTTCTCCTATGTGAAGCTCGAGCCCTCCGACATCGCCGACAAGGCGGCGATCTCCGACGAGGCGATCCGCCAGGATTACGAGGCCCACAAGAAAAACTACGAGATCGCCGGCACCCGCACGATCGAACAGCTGAGCTTCGAGAACCGCGAGATGGCCGATGCCGCCGCCGCCGAACTCAAGGCCGGCACGACCTTCGACCAGCTGGTCACCGACCAGGGCAAGACCGCCAGCGACGTGTTGCTCGGCGAATTCTCGCACGACAAGCTGCCCGATCCGGTGCTCGCCGACGCCGCCTTCGCCGTCACCAGTGAAGGCGCGACGACCGACGTCATCGACGGCGCGCTCGGCCCGGTCATCCTGCGCATCACCAACATCAAGGAAGGCCGCACCAAGCCGCTCGAAGAGGTGAAGGAAGAGATCCGCGAAGCGCTGGCCGAGGCCGCCGCGATCGAGGACATCGCCACCGTGCACGACCAGTTCGAGGACCTGCGCGCCGGCGGCTCGACCCTCGAGGAAGCCGCCACCGAGCTGAAGCTCAAGCCGATCACCGTTAAGGCCGCCGACAGCAACGGCAAGGATGAGAAGGAAGTCGACGTCCCGAACCTGCCGGAGCGAGCAGCCTTGCTTGCCGAAGTTTTCCAGACCGATGTCGGCGTGGAGGCCCTGCCGGTCAATATCGGCAATGACGGCTATATCTGGCTCGAGGTGAAGGACATCATTGCCGAGCGCGACCGCACGCTCGACGAAGTGCGTGAGAAGGCCACCGCAGACTGGATCGCCGAACAGCAGAAGATCGCGCTCGGCGCCCGTGCCGAGAGCCTGAAGGAACGCGCCGTCAAGGGCGAGACGCTGGAAGCCATCGCCACCGAACTCGGCATCGCGGTCGAGACCAAGGCCGGCATCCGTCGCCAGACGGACGACGCCGTCCTCGGCACGGCCGCCGTTACCGCCGCCTTCAGCGGCCCGGCCGGCACGGTCGGCAGCGCGCCGGGCGGCGATCCGGAGACCCAGATCCTGCTCAAGGTCACCGACGTCAAGGATCAGCCGACGAGCGACGCGCTGGTCAACGACGACGCCCAGATCACCGAGATCGCCAAGGCGGCCGGCGACGACATCCTCGACCAGATGGTCCGGCGCCTGCAGGACGAATATGGCGTGACGATCAACCAGCAGCTTGCCGAACAGGCAATGGTACGCTGAGGCGAAGGGAACAAGGAAGATGTCCGGCCTGAAGCCCTTTATCGCCAAGATCGCCACGCGCCAGTCCCTGACGCGTCAGGAGGCCAGCGAAGCCTTCGAGGTGCTGATGTCCGGCGAGGCCAGCATGGCCCAGATCGGCGGCTTCCTGATGGCGCTGCGGGTGCGCGGCGAGACCGTCGACGAGATCGCCGGCGCCGTCTCCATCATGCGCACCAAGATGATCCCCGTCGACGCCCCGGCCGATGCGATCGACATCGTCGGCACCGGCGGCGACGGTACCAACACCTACAACATCTCGACCCTGGCGGCGCTGATCGTCGCCGGCGCCGGCGTGCCGGTGGCCAAGCACGGCAACCGCGCCCTGAGCTCGAAATCGGGTGCCGCCGACAGCCTCTCGGCGCTCGGCGTGCGGCTCGACATCGATCCTGAGACCATCTCCCGCTGCATCCGCGAGGCCGGCATCGGCTTCATGTTCGCCCAGCTGCACCACCCGGCCATGCGCCATGTCGGTCCGGCCCGCGTCGAACTCGGCACCCGCACGATCTTCAACATCGTCGGTCCGCTGTCGAGCCCTGCCAATGTCAAGCGCCAGCTGTTCGGCGTTTTCTCGCCGGAATGGCTGGTGCCGGGCGCCGAGGCGCTGCGCGACCTCGGCCTCGAAAGCGCCTGGGTCGTCCACGGCAGCGGCCTGGACGAAGTGACCACCACCGGCCCGACCCAGGTTGCCGCGCTGAAGAACGGCGAGATCACCACCTTCGAGCTGAGACCGGACGATTTCGGCGTTCCGACCGTGCCGCTCGAGGCGATCCGCGGCGGCGACGGCGAGGTCAATGCCGCGGCGCTTCGCGAAGTGCTGGCCGGCGCCCGCAACCCCTACCGCGACGTCTCGCTCTGCAACGCCGCCGCGGCCCTGATCGTGGCGGGCAAGGCCGACACCGTCCGCGAGGGCATGGAGCTCGCCAGCCGTTCCATCGACAGCAGCGCTGCCGCAGCCGCGCTGGACAAGCTGATCGCGGTTTCCAACCAGGCACCACGGGACTGACGGCCATGGCGGACATCCTCAAGCGTATCGAAACCTACAAGCGCGAAGAGATCGCCGCCGCCAAGGCCGCGAGGCCGATCGCCGAGCTGAAGGCGGCTGCCTCCGATCAGCCCGCTCCGCGCGGCTTCTATCGCGCCCTGACGGAACGGCGCGACGCCGGCGAATTCGGCCTGATCGCCGAGATCAAGAAGGCAAGCCCGTCCAAGGGCCTGATCCGCCCGGATTTCGATCCGCCGGCGCTCGCCGCCGCCTACGAAGCGGGCGGTGCCGCCTGCCTCTCGGTGCTGACGGACACGCCGAGCTTCCAGGGCTCGCTCGACTATCTCGTTGAGGCGCGGGCGGCCTGCGGCCTTCCGGCACTGCGCAAGGATTTCATGTTCGAGACCTACCAGGTGTTCGAAGCCCGGGCCCACGGCGCCGACTGCATCCTGCTGATCATGGCATCGCTTTCGGACGACGAGGCGAAGCGCCTCGAGGACGACGCCTTCGCCCTTGGCATGGACGTGCTGATCGAGGTGCATGACGAGGCCGAACTGGAGCGCGCGCTGAAGCTCGCCTCGCCGATGATCGGCATCAACAACCGCAACCTCCGGACATTCGAGGTCAGCCTTTCCGTCAGCGAGCGGCTGGCCGCCATGGTCCCGGCCGACCGCCTGCTGGTCGGAGAGAGCGGCATCTTCACCTTCGACGACTGCAAGCGGCTTGAAGCCTGCGGCATCACCACCTTCCTGGTCGGCGAGAGCCTGATGCGGCAGCAAGACGTTGCCGCCGCGACCCGCCTGCTATTGACCGGCCAGCCTCCGGCACAGGTCGCTTGATGGCGGGCCTTACCCACATCACCGCCTCCGGCGAAGCCCATATGGTCGATGTCGGCGACAAGGCCGAGACGGCCCGCAGCGCCACCGCCGAGGGCTATGTGCGGATGGCACCGGCGACGCTGGACGTGATCCGCTCCGGCAACGCCAAGAAGGGCGACGTGATCGCCACCGCCCGCATCGCCGGCATCATGGCGGCCAAGCAGACCTCGAACCTCATTCCGCTCTGCCACCCCCTGATGCTGACTAAGGTCACCCTCGACATCGCGGAGGACGCGGTCCTGCCCGGCCTGCGCGTCACCGCGACCGCCAAGCTCACCGGCAAGACCGGTGTGGAGATGGAAGCGCTGACCGCCGTCTCGGTCGCCTGCCTGACGATCTACGACATGGCCAAGGCGGTCGACAAGGCGATGGAGATCGGCGGCGTCAGGCTGATCGAGAAGACCGGCGGCAAGTCGGGCACTTTTCGTCATCCGGAGGCCCGCTGATGTCGCTGCTCTCGGTCGAAGAGGCCCAGCGCCGTCTGCTGGAGGCCACCGCCCCCCTCGCCCGCAGCGAGACCCTGGCCCTTGGCGAAGCCGACGGCCGTATTTTGAGTGCCGACATCCAGGCCCGGCTGACCCAGCCGCCGTTCGATGCCTCGGCCATGGACGGCTATGCGCTGCGCGCCGCTGACGCCCCGGAACCCGGTGCTGTTCTCAAGGTGATCGGCACCGCGGCGGCGGGCCATGGCTTCGACGGTACGGTCGGACCGGGCGAGACGGTGCGCATCTTCACCGGTGCGCCGGTGCCGGCCGGGGCCGACGCCATCCTCATCCAGGAGGATGCCGAGAAGCTCGAAGGCCAGGCGATCCGCACCACCTTTGCCGTGACGCTCGGCCGGCATATTCGCCCGCGCGGCCAGGATTTCGCCGAGGGCGAAACCGTGCTGAAGGCCGGCGAACAGCTCGACTTCTCCCGCCTGATGCTGGTCGCGGCGATGAACCATGCGACCGTCGAGGTCTTTGCCAGACCGCGCGTGGCGATCCTCGCCACCGGCGACGAACTGGTGTCTCCAGGCGAGCAACCCGGCCCGCACCAGAACATCGGCTCCAACACTTTCGGCATCGCGGCGCTCGCCCGCCAGGCCGGCGCCGAGGTCGTCGATCTCGGCATCGTCGGCGACGACCGTGCGGCGATCACCGCCGCCGTCGATAAGGCGCGCGCCTGCGGCGCCGACATCCTCGTTACCCTCGGCGGCGCCTCGGTCGGCGACCACGACCTGGTCCAGTCGACGCTGGTGACCGCTGGTATGCGCCTTGATTTCTGGAAGATCGCCATGCGCCCCGGCAAGCCGCTGATGGTCGGCGAGCTCGGCGACATGCGCGTGCTCGGCCTGCCCGGCAATCCGGTCTCGTCGATGGTCTGCGGACTGCTGTTCATGGAGCCGCTGCTGGCGAAGCTCACCGGGCGCACACCCCTGTCCCGCCTGTCTGTGGCGCGCACCTCGACCGTGCTTGCCGCCAACGACAAGCGCCAGGACTATCTGCGCGCCCGGCTGATCCGCGATGCGGACGGAACCCTTCTGGTGGAGAGTTACGGCAAGCAGGATTCGTCGATGATGAAGATCTTTGCCCGCTCCGACTGCCTGATCGTCCGCCCGCCGCATGCGCCCGAACTGCCGGTCGGCGCAGAGACGCCGGTGATGCTGCTGCGCATGATCGCGCGTTGAGGCGTCGCATGGGGGACGCGCCGAACACCCCAGACCAGCATCCGCAGACTGGCCTGATGGCCCCGTCGGCCCTGATCGGTCTCGTCGCCGGTGCGGCGGTCCTGCTTCTGACACTCATCATGGAGCCGCCCGCCGGCCTGTCGGCGCAAGGCTGGCATACGCTCGGGCTGGCGCTTCTGATGGCGATCTGGTGGTCGACGGAGCCGATACCGATCGGCGTCACCGCGCTCCTGCCGCTCGTTCTCCTGCCGCTGATCGGCGCGGACGACATCACCAGCGCCGCTACACCCTATGCCAATCCGCTGGTCTTCCTTTTCCTCGGCGGCTTCCTTTTGGCCGCCGGCATCAAGCGCTGGGGGCTTCACCGGCGCCTGGCCTATTCGGTCGTCCACGCCATCGGCACCGAACCGCGCCGCCTGGTGCTGGGCTTCATGGTCGCCACCGGCACGATCTCGATGGGGATCAGCAACACGGCCGCCGTGGTGCTGATGCTGCCGGTCGCCACCTCGGTCATTGCAGCGCTTGCCGACGCCCATGGGACGGACGACGGGAATGTCCATCGCTTCTCCCGTGCCCTGCTGCTCGGCCTTGCCTACAGCGCCAGCATCGGCGGCATGGGCACGCTGATCGGCACGCCGCCCAATGCGCTGCTGGCCGGCTATCTCGCCGAGAGCCACGGCATCGACCTGTCCTTCGCCGCCTGGGCTGCGGTCGGCATTCCGCTGGTCATCGTCTTCCTGCCACTTGGCTGGCTGGTACTGACGCGCCTTGCCTTTCCGGTGAGCGCCGAATTCTCCGCCTCGATGAAGGCCGACGATGTCGTGTCGAAACTGGCGTGCGCAGGACCGATGAGCGAGGCGGAACGGCGCGTGGCCATCGTGTTCATGGCAGCGGCAGCGCTGTGGATCACCCGCCCGCTGCTCAACGGCGTACCGGGCCTGGAATACCTCAGCGATCCGGGCATAGCGCTCGCCGGCGCGCTCGCCCTCTTCCTTATCCCGAACGGCCTTGGCGGTCGCGGCCAGTTCCTGTTGCGCTGGCAGGATGCGCAGGAGATCCCGTGGAGCGTGCTGCTGCTGTTCGGCGGCGGGCTTTCGCTCGCCGCAGCGATGGACCGCAGCGGGCTCGCCCAATGGATCGGCACGGCGCTCGCCTCGATCGACGGACTCTCGCCCTTCGCCTTCCTCCTGCTGCTGACGCTGACGGTCGTGATGCTGACCGAGCTTGCCAGCAATACGGCAACCGTCGCCGCCCTGCTTCCGGTCGTCGCCACAATGGCGGCGGCGACCGGGATCGACCTGGTGGTACTGGCGTCCGCCGTGGCACTCGCCGCCAGCTGCGCCTTCATGCTGCCGGTCGCCACGCCGCCGAATGCCATCGTCTTTTCCACCGGCGAACTGCGGGTGGCCGACATGATGAAGGCGGGCGTCTACATGAACATCCTGTCCGTCATTCTGGTCGCGGCCGGCGCCCTGCTGCTGGCGCCGGTTCTGTCGGCTTTCGGCTGAGGTTCAGCCCTCCGGCGTCAATGTAACGGAGGTGCCGGTGGCGGCGAGGTTGAAGCCGAGCTGGCCGGTGACGCTCACCGTCTGCAGGTGGATCGAGCCGGCAGTGCCGCCGACGAGGATATTGGCGCCGATGCCGGCACCGACGGTCGCCTCGGCGCTTGCGCCCTGGTAGAGGCCGCCGAGCGAGCCGTGGTGGTAGCCGGCCGTCGGGGCAAATACCGCCCAGACCAGCTTCGAGCGCGTGGTGAAGCCGATGTCGACGCCCATCTTGCGGATCGTGCCGCTATAGCGGTCGAGCGCCTCGCCGCCCATAGCGGAGGAGAACACGCAATCGGCCTGCTTGGCTGAGCCGATGACATAACCGACGCCGCCGCCGACATCGCAGGTCAGGTAGCCGATGCGCACGCCGCCGACCCGGTCGCTTTCCTGATAGGTCGGCACCGGCTCGCGCGCCGTGACCGCATCGGCGGAAACGGCCATGCCGGCCGAGAGCAGGACCGGCAGTGCGGCGATCGCCGTGGTGATTGTCTTCTTCATCCCTGTATTCCTTCTTGTCTTTGCATTTTCCGCGCAGGCCGAGGGGCCGATGCAGGCGTGGAGCTTGGTCAACGCGCGTGGCGAAAGAATGATCCAATGACGGCGGCACGGCGGCGTTTGCGGGGGCCGATGCCGTGCCGGCCTCTGCCTCCGGCGGTGACGCCAGTGCTGATCCTTTTGCGCCGACGGCGGCGGGCGATCTCCCCCCTTGAGGGGGAGATGTCGGCGTAGCCGACAGAGGGGGGTGACCGCGCCCACGAGGCCGGCCTTTGACCGAGTTTGGGCCCTTCATTTCTAACGTCAGCGTCGCAACAAGTCGCCCCCCTCTGTCCTGCCGGACATCTCCCCCTCAAGGGGGGGAGATCGACTTGTGGCCGGCCTCTCGCCCAGCCGAACACCCCGGCCGGGCCTCCGCCCTCCGGTTCCGCTGTCCATTTCCTTTGCCCAGGTCGAACCTGAGCGGATGGGGCGCCTCTGGCTGCCGCGTAAATCAAAAAAAATCAAATGACACCCGAAGGCGCCCCGTTCGGCGGTTTTTGCCCGCGACTTCGGCCTCTCTGCGGCGCCGGCCCTTGCCGGGGATTTTTCACGCGGGCCCGGCTTTTCACCGACGGACGCCCGCACACCCCCGACACCCCGTTTTTCCCCCCAGGCCCCGCCACACAGGCGCGCCCGGCGCGCTGTCAGGGCGGGCAAGGGATCTGGCCGTCCAAAGCCTTCAC
>Ga0180012_1000068_pt1 | contig 53033 bp, 45 predicted proteins | sample KR11_S2_MetaG_FD_122243 | JGI IMG/M metagenome (GOLD analysis project Ga0180012, IMG submission 122243) | Groundwater microbial communities from the Olkiluoto Island deep subsurface site, Finland - KR11_S2_MetaG | ecosystem: Environmental > Aquatic > Deep subsurface > Groundwater | place...
ATTGAAAATTGAATGTATTCTATTAATTTTAATCCACAGATTACACAGATTTTCGTGAGTTATTGGGTTAAATTCCCCGAACCTTGCTGATAGGTAGTTCATTTAAAATAATAGAGCGAAGCGATTCCATAAATATTCAATATTCAATCGACCCGCCCGCCTCGCCTGAGCACAAGCGCTTGAATTTCGCATATCTGGTTACGGCGAGTGCGATGGCGGGCAGGCAATATTCAATTTTATAACCAATGACCAGTAAAGGGAAATATAAATGTCTGGCAAATTGAAGGTGACTCTTGTTAAAAGCATGATTGGAAGGCCTGAAAAACATCGCAAAATACTGCGCAGTATGGGGCTTACTAAGATCAACAGAGCTGTTGAATTTGAAGATGCTCCATCTGTTCGGGGGATGATCAACAAAGTTGCACATTTAGTTAAGGCTGAGGAGAAGATTGATGAAGCTTAATGAATTGTCACCAGCAAAGGGATCTCGCAAATCGCGAAAACGTCTTGGGCGTGGTGTGGGCTCAGGGACAGGCAAGACTGCCGGTAGAGGGACAAAGGGACAGAATAGCCGTTCCGGCGGGGGCGTTAGGCCAGGTTTTGAGGGAGGTCAAATGCCTATTCATCGTCGTTTACCCAAACGTGGTTTTACAAATATTTTCAGAAAAAATATTGCTGTAATTAATATACGTGACCTGTCGAGATTTGAGAAAGACAGCATAGTGGATGAAGATGCTCTTTTTAGTTCAGGCCTTGTTAAAGGTAAAATAGATGGCATTAAACTTCTTGGTCAAGGCGAAATAAAAACCTCTCTCACGATACGCTTAAACAGTGTCAGCAAAAATGCCAGAGAAAAAATTCTTACTGCTGGCGGCAATATAGAGGTTCTATAGTATGGTTAGTGAGGGATTTGGAAATATATTTAAAATACCCGAGCTAAAAAAAAGGATAGTATACACTTTTGCGCTTCTTATAGTTTACCGTATCGGAGTACATATTCCAACTCCTGGAATAGATGCTGTTGCGCTCGCTTCATTTTTCGCACGGGCAAAAGGGACCCTGCTTGGCCTGCTTGATATGTTTTCAGGCGGTGCGTTGGAAAGGCTCTCAGTTTTTGCTCTCGGGATAATGCCTTACATAAGCGCATCCATTATTCTCCAGCTTTTAACAGTAGTTGTACCGCATCTCGAGAGGCTGTCAAAAGAGGGCGCACAGGGGCGGAAAAAAATTACACAGTATACCCGTTATGGAACTGTATTGTTAAGCATAATACAAGGGTTCGGTATCAGCATCGGCCTTGAACAAATGAGTTCGCCCGGCGGTGCTCCCATAGTTATACATCCTGGATGGGAATTCAGGCTTATGACTGTAATTACCCTGACGGCAGGAACCGCCTTTATTATGTGGTTGGGTGAGCAGATAACGGAGAGAGGGATCGGTAATGGTATTTCACTTATAATATTTGCCGGTATTGTTGCCGGGCTGCCAAATGCGATAGCAAATACTTTTAAACTCCTTTCAACAGGAGAAATGGGAGTCTTTTTAATCATAATCATGGTAGTTTTTATGATAGCTGTCATAGGTTGCATTATATTTGTTGAGCAGGGGCAGCGACGCATACCAGTACAATATGCTAAAAGGGTTGTGGGTCGGAAAATGTACGGAGGTCAGAGCACTCATCTTCCATTGAAAATTAATACCTCAGGAGTAATACCACCTATTTTTGCATCATCAATTATGATGTTTCCGGCGACTATAGGCAGTTTTATAGCAATTGCCTGGATACAGAATATTGTTTCTGCAATAACGCCCGGCAGCGTTATTTATGAAGCATTATTTGTAGGTCTAATATTCTTTTTCTGTTATTTTTATACTGCCATCACATTTAACCCCGATGATGTTGCGGAAAATATGAAAAAATATGGTGGCTATATACCTGGTATTCGTCCAGGTAAGCGTACAGCTGACTATATTGAGAGAGTTTTGACACGAATAACTCTTGGAGGCGCGATATATGTTTCTGCAGTATGTGTGCTTCCGTCAATTTTGATATCAAAATTTAATGTTCCTTTTTATTTCGGCGGCACGGCTCTTCTTATAGTTGTTGGCGTAGCCATCGATACTGTGTCTCAAATAGAATCGCATATGTTGACACGTCATTACGAGGGTTTTTTAAAAAAGGGCGGAGATAGGATTAAGGGAAGATTTTAAGATGGTGATTTTAAAATCACCCAAAGAGATTGAAAAGCTTTATGCAAGTAATCAGGTAGTTGCGGAAATTCTTTCTAAACTTGAGTCAGAGGTAACACCTGGAATTGATACTCTTTATTTAAATGACCTTTCAGAACGTTTGGCTTATGAGAAAAATGCGATTCCAGCCTTCAAGGGATACAGGGGTTTCCCTTATTCAATATGCGCGTCTGTTAATAACACGGTTGTGCATGGGTTCCCTTCTAAAACTCCGCTGAACGAAGGCGATGTTATTAGCTTGGATTTTGGTGTTCTTTTAAACGGTTATTACGGTGATGCAGCTATCACGGTAGCCGTTGGCAAGATATCCGAATCTACCCGAAGGCTAATTCAGGTTACAGAAGAGGCTCTCTACAAAGGTATTGAAAAGGCGATTCCGGGCGGCAGGCTTTCGGATATTTCTCATGCAATCCAAACACATGTTGAAGCAGCTGGTTTTTCAGTAGTTCGCAATTTTGTAGGGCATGGTATAGGAACAAATCTTCATGAAGAACCTCAGATACCTAATTTCGGCAAGCCTGGTATGGGAGTCAGATTAAAAGCGGGTATGACTTTGGCTATAGAGCCCATGGTGAATGAAAAAAATTATGATGTTAAAATACTTGAAGATGGATGGACGGCTGTAACAAAGGATGGTTCTTTGTCTGTACATTTTGAGCATACTATTGCGATTACAGAAAAAGGTCCAGTTATCTTAAGTAAAAGGGACGGGAGTTAAAAATGCCAAAGGAAGAGGCGATAAAGGTGGAGGGCAAGGTTCTTGAGGCTCTGCCCAATGCAATGTTTAAGGTTGAACTGGAGAATAAGCACCAGGTCCTTGCGCATATTTCTGGGAAAATGCGCATGCATTTTATAAAAATTTTGCCGGGAGATAAAGTCACAGTCGAACTTTCACCATATGATCTCTCTCGTGGCAGAATAACATACAGGTCAAAGTAAGATAGCTAAGAGCTAAGAGCTTACCCGAAGGTATAAGGGAGTTTTATTTATGAAAGTGAGAGCATCAGCTAAAAAGATTTGCAGCAAGTGTAAAATAATTCGTAGAAAAGGGGTTGTAAGAGTGATCTGCGAAAATAAGCGGCACAAACAGAGGCAAGGATAAGGGAGGATAAGCTTTGGCAAGAATTGCGGGCGTAGATTTACCTAGGCAAAAGCGGATTGTGATAGCGCTGACATACATTTATGGAATTGGCAGGACAATATCGAAAAACATACTAACAAAGCTCAACATTGATCCTGATACCAAGAGTGATGATTTGTCAGAAGCCGAGATTAATAATATCCGCAAGGTTATTGACAGTGAATATAAGGTTGAAGGTGAGCTCCGTACAGAAGTTTCTATGAATATCAAAAGACTTATGGATCTTGGAGCATATCGCGGCCTCCGCCACCGAAAATCGCTTCCCGTGCGGGGACAGAGGACAAGTACTAATGCGCGCACAAGAAAGGGGCCGAAAAGATCGGCTGTTAAGAAGAGAGGTGGAGAGACAAAGAAGTGATTCGGGTAATAAGTTTAATCTTAGCCCGCAACCCGTAACAAGAGGAAAAAGAGGCTTTATTTATGGCTAAAAGAGTCCAAACTAAAAAGAAAGAAAAGAAAAATATTCCGAATGGAATAGTGCATATTCAATCTACTTTCAATAATACAATAGTTACTATTACAGATCCTGCAGGTAATGTTATTGCCTGGTCAAGTTCCGGCGTTCATGGATTTAAAGGATCTCGAAAGAGCACACCATTTGCCGCTCAGCTGGCAGCCGCAGACGCTGTAAAAAAGGCGATGGAACATGGGATGAAGAATGTTGAAGTATATGTAAATGGCCCTGGAGCAGGAAGGGAGTCGGCGCTTCGATCATTGCAAGCAGCAGGGTTTAATGTTGTTATGATCAAAGATGTTACTCCTATCCCACACAATGGTTGCCGACCACCAAAAAGACGCAGGGTATAGATAAAGGAGGAGAATTTGGCACGATATATAGGGTCAGTTTGTCGGTTATGCCGACGAGAAAACTTAAAGTTGTTCCTAAAAGGAGATCGTTGTTATTCTGATAAATGTGCTTTTGACAGACGGAGTTTTCCGCCAGGTCAGCATGGCCAGCGTCGTGGAAGAAAAAATTCAGACTATGCTATTCAGCTTCGTGAAAAGCAGAAGGTAAAACGCATGTACTGTCTTTCAGAAAAGCAATTCCGTCTGTTTTTTAAGAGGGCGGACCGCCAGAAGGGTATAACTGGAACAAATTTGCTTGTATTGCTGGAACGTCGGCTTGATAATGTTATTTATCGTTTAGGTTTTGCTAATTCAAGAAATCAAGGCCGTCAGCTTGTCAAGCATAATCATTTCCTTATTAATGGCAAGAAGGTAAACATTCCTTCCTATACGATAAAAATGGGTGATGTTATTGAAATACGTGAAAAAAGCCGTAACATACAGGCCATAAAAGATTCATTTGACGCCGTTGTCAGAAGAGGCATTCCCCAGTGGCTTGATTTAGAAAAAGAGAGCTTGAAAGGTATGGTAAAAGCTTATCCTGTCCGAGAAGATCTGACAATGCCTATCCAGGAGCAGCTTATAGTAGAGCTTTATTCCAAGTAAAATGCAGAATTTTTTGTAATTGGAATGAGCAAATAACTAAATTCCCATAAATTTAATCTGGAGATAAAATATGTCGTCAAATGAACTTATGTACATGAACTGGCAAGAAATGATAAGGCCGGAAAAGGTGCAGGTAACCAGCAAACCTACTTATAGCAAGTTTGTTTGTGAGCCTCTTGAAAGAGGATTTGGCATAACGATTGGTAATTCTTTAAGGCGGATAATACTTTCTTCTTTGTATGGAGCTGCAATAGTAGCGGTAAAATTTGATACTGTAATGCATGAATTCAGTGTTATTCCAAGCGTGCTTGAGGATGTTTCTGAAATTATTCTTAACTTGAAAGAGGTGCGCTTCAAAGTAGCCGATGCCGAACCAAAGACAGTTCACATTAATGCCAAAGGAGAGAGAGAAGTAACTGCCGGTGATATAATCAGTGATGATGGAAGATGCGAAGTTCTTAATCCTGATTCACATATTGCAACTCTCTCTAAGAATGCGAAACTGAATATGACCATGACCGTTAAAGTCGGGAAAGGATATTCTTTGTCCGAAGCAAATAAGGATGAAGATGCACCTTTAGGCACAATACCTATTGATGCAGTATTTTCTCCGATTAAGCGTGTAAATTATGTAGTAGGTAATGCCAGGGTGGGGCAGAAAACTGACTATGATAAGCTCACCTTAGAGGTGTGGACAGATGGAAGCATACTTCCCGAGGATGCTGTCGCGTACGCTGCCAAGATTTTTAAAGAGCAGCTGACAATTTTTATTAATTTTGATGAAAAAATTGAACCAGAATCCGAGAAGAAATCCGATGAGCTGCGGGAGCCTCAGATTAATGACAACCTTTACAGAAGTGTCGAGGAACTCGAGCTTTCTGTTCGCAGCGCTAATTGCCTCAAAAATGCCGATATACTAAAGATTTATCAGTTGGTAAGTAAAACCGAAGCAGAAATGCTCAAGACAAAAAACTTTGGCAGAAAATCTTTAAATGAGATTAAGGAAGTCTTAAGTGAAATGGATCTTTCTCTGGGTATGAAGCTTGAAGGATTTGTTCCTACTGAGGAAGACACAGATGAAGAGGAGCAGGCTGGTCTATGAGACACCGAAAAGCTGGATTGAAATTAAATAGAACTAGTAGTCACAGAAATGCCATGTTCAGAAACATGGTAACCTCTCTGTTTAAATATGAGCGTATCCGTACTACTGATACAAAAGCAAAGGGATTAAGACTTTGGGCGGATCATCTGATCACTCTTGCGAAACGGGGAGATCTTCATGCTAGGCGACAGGCGCTTTCAATAATAAGAGAGAAAGATGTTGTTCACAAACTGTTTAGTGAAGTTAGTGAGCGCTTTGGTGCAATGTTAGGAGGATATACCAGAATTGTTAAGCTGGGAAGACGTCCTGGAGATGCTGCGCTTGTTTCTATGATTGAGTTCGTTACTTCGGAAAAGAGTAAAAAGAAGAAAACAAAGGCCTCCAAAAGTCCTGCCGTTAAAAAGAAACAGGTTGCAGTAGAGAAGGCCAAGCCCGAGAAAAAAGAAGAAAAACTTATAGAAAAAATAGCCGAAGAAAAGTCTGCCGGTCCTGAAGAAGATATAGACAAGAAGGCAGATGAAATGGAGGCAGCGCCGGAATCACCGGAATCAGAGGGGCCTCCGTCTGAAAAAGATAAGGCTGAAGATGACATGGAAAACACCGAACCTGAAAAATAGCAGTTTTTTAAAAATAATAAAAAAGCCCTGCCTGGATTTACAGACAGGGCTTTTTAAATTATTATGACTCACATATTTTGATTCCTTAATTCCTGTCCGCTCTAAGTTATTTTGTAAACGTTCACAGGATACATTTATGCCTTACGGAGTTGTTTTGAAAGATGAACGTCCAACATCGAACATTGAACGTCGAATAATGATGTCGCTCCGCTCCGCCAGTTTATAAATTGGCAGAATACCTTATTCATCAAAATTCGATGTTGGACGTTCGATGTTCGATGTTCATTTTTTTCAGTCCCTCCTATGCAAAAACAACTTACCCCTTAAAGCTCTTGATAAATTTTGTACTTTTCGAATGCGGCCCGCGCTTCATCTATTAATAGATATTCTTTTCCTGTATATCTTGGTGAGAAATGGAAAAGAGTGTATTGCTTAATATTGGCTTCGCCTGCTAATCTGCCGGCCTGACGAGCAGTAAGGTGATATTTTTTGTCAGCCATGTCTCTGTTATTTTCAAGAAACGCTGCTTCTATAAAAAGATGGTCCGAATTTTTTGCAAATTCTATTATTTTTTCTTTGTTGTATTTACTGTAAGCAACATCTGCAAGATATGTAATCTTCTGCCCAGGAGTAATAAGAGCGATTTGTTTTGAAAGATCGCCAAGAATAAATTTTTTCTCTTTATTACCTTTTCCGTAAGTTACCTTAAATTCGGAATCAGGATCCTGGCCGTTGAATAAAGCTTGTTTGAACTCTTTTAGCCAGGGGCCTATTTCAAGTCCAAGAACAATAACTCTGTCTTTAATTATATTAACGTGAAATCGTTCTTCAATTGAAAACCCCAGGCATGGTATGCTGTGGTCCAGGATTACAGCGGAAACAGACAGGGCCGGTTCCTTTAAAAGGATGGCGCTAAAGTCTTCTTTTATATCTTCTTGAATAGGGATAAATCTGTTTTGACACAGATACTGTCTGGAAATCAGGTGATCAGGATATACCTCGGTAACATTTAAAGACAACCTGTTGTTAAAATTTCCTACAAGGTTCCATGAATAGCCTGCCAGTTTTCCTTCAATATTTTTTATAAAACCTTCAGGACCATACATGTATAATTTTTTTTCGCGGCCAAGAAAAAGCCGCAGCACCCTGTCAAAACCAACAAAATGATCCATATGTGTATGTGTGACAAAAATATGGCTTATCTTAAGAATATCTCTTGTTGAAAGAGAATTAATATCGCCTAAATCGAAAATCAGGGCTCGTTTTTCAAATAAAAAGGGGATAAATATTCCCGGGTCATCGAAAGGTCCGTTGATTAGCCTTGGATGAAAAGATGGGCGCATTGTTAAGGCAGAAATTTTATAACTTGCTGGTTTATACAATGATATATATCTTCATCAGAACCGAATATATCAATAACATCTTTGTGATTTATCAGTTTTTCTATAACAAAAGAGGTAACATAAATAGTTACGATATGTGGATTTGGAACAATATTTCTAACTGGTGCAATTTGGTAGTCAATATCAAACTCATCAGAATTGCTTAACTTTTTGATGCATTTATTAATCTGTTCTTCCAACCCGTTTTTATTGGTTGTTTCAATGATATTGTTCTCAATAAGCTTCATGGCAATAGCATTCGAGAGCGGTTCAATACATTCTTTTACGCTTTTTATTGCCTGTCTTCGAGCATATTCCTTTGAAGATTCTATTTTAGACAAAATACTTGACTCGCGATTACTTGGCCTGAATATTTTAGCCATAGATTATTCCCTATATTTATTGTAACGGTTCAGGGTTCACGGTTCAGAGTTAGTGAAGGTTAACAAAAGGAAGGTAACACTGAACTCTGAACGCCTAATGTTCATTTAATTTTTTTGCAGAGCATAATAATTGTATGTAAAATGGATTGCAAGGAAAATATTGTAAATCTGGTTGATCAGCTTCAGGGTTAGTCGGCTTTTAACCTTGAACCGTGAACCTGAGCAGTTAAGTTTCTTCAATAATAATTTGTGCTTTTTTTGTGCCATTCCAGTAATTCCAGCGCAGTCTGAATGCAATTTCATCAAATCCGTTATTTAATGATTTACTTTTATCAATGTTGAAATAAATTGCATTTAAGCCGCTTCCTTTGCTGGATGAATTCTGCTTTAAAAGCATGCTTCTATGGTTTTCGCCAACAATTTTAGAAGATAAAACTTTAATGTTTTTAGCCGTAAAAAGAGGTTCGTGGTTTCCCGACCCAAAAGGCTTTAAGGCTTCAAGGTTATCAATCAGCGTATCTGAAATATCATCTAAGTTAAGTTCGTAATCAATTGTAATTATTGGCTCAAGATTTATCTTTTTTGTCATATTCCTCATAACTTTTTCAAAATTTTCTTGAAAAAGATTTATATTTTCATTTTTTATTTTTAGACCTGCAGCCATTGAATGCCCGCCAAAATTTTCAAGATCGCTCGAACAATTCATAAGCCCGTCGTATAGGTCAAATCCAGGTACACTTCTGGCAGAACCCTTACCAATACCATCTTTTGTTGAAATAAGTACAACAGGCCGAAAGAAAAAATTTGCAAGCCTGGATGCAACTATTCCAAGAATTCCTTCATGCCATCCTTGATTAGACAATACGAGCGTTTTTTTTTGTAGCAGATGAGGATTTTTATTTAAATATAATAGGATATTATCAGTTAGTTTTTTTTCGATAACTTGTCTTTGGGTATTAAGTTTGTTGAGTGTTTGAGCAATTTGTCTCGCTATGTCAAGGCGTTTTGTAGTTAAAAGTTCAACTGCGCTTTTTGCATGGTCTATTCTGCCAGGTGCATTTAACCTCGGCACCAGCTTGAAAGCAATATCATCCGTATCTGTTAATGGGCCTTTTAATTTGCATTCTTCAATCAATGCTTTCATCCCATTCCGTTCACCTGTGTAGATTTTTTTAAGTCCCGCATTAACTAATATGCGGTTTTCATCAACAAGAGGAACCATATCAGCAATGGTTCCAAGGGCTACAAGATCGCAAAGATTTTTTAAATTGGGTTCCGCTAGTTTATGCCAGAAGCCGTTGTCACGCAGGTGTTTTCTAAGGCAGATAAGAAGGTAAAAAGCGACACCAACTCCTGCGAGGTTATCAAGACCTGAAGTGCAATCAATGCGTTTGGGGTTTACAACAGCAAATGCATGAGGCGGTCTGTCTGTTATTCTGTGATGATCCGTTATAATTACATCGATTCCATTATGTTTTGCCGATTTCACAGCATCATAACTGTTTGATCCGCAGTCTACGGTTATTATAAGGCTTATCCCTTTTGGCAGCGCATAATCTATAATATGGTTTTTTTGCAGACCGTATCCTTCTTTTGTTCTGTGCGGGATATAGTAATATACATTTGCTCCTATATAACTAAAGAACTCTAAAAGCACAGCCGTTGCAGTGATTCCATCAGCATCATAATCGCCGAAGATTAAAATTTTTTCATTATTTATTATTGCGGAAAAAATACGACGAACAGAGGTGTGCATTCCTTTTATTGAAAACGGAGAGCGCATATTGTTAAATGAGGGGTTAAGAAAATCAAAGGCATCCTCAACAGAGACAATGTTTCGATTAACCAGGATGCTTGCTATGATTGGATTGCATTTAAGAGCTTTACTGATTTTTCTTACAGAACTAATATCCGGTTGAAGAATTTGCCAGTCTTTTTTCATAAATAAAGTATAGCCTGTATTGTGGTTTCGGACAATATGATTCGATTTTTTTGTTGAAAAAAAATAACAAATGATGGTAGTTTAACCTAAATTAAGCGATTTTTTACTCGATCTGCACCAATCTCTTGCGCATCAAGGACTTGCGAAAAGTCTCGACATATCCATTGGTATGCCTACGCTTTTCGCAAGCCATGCTGCATCAAGATCTCGGCACATTTCTTCGCAAAAAATCGCTCAACTTAGGTTTAAATTATTTATATTAAAATCTTGTTTATTAGGATAATCTTTGGAGACAATAAAAAAATATTACCGAATTGAACGAAAAGAAATATGCTTTCTGAAATTTATTTTTGAGGCATATGATGGAATTGCAATGTTAACTACTCTGGATTCTGATTCAGGTGTTGTTATGTTCCACATTGCTCCTGGCTGTGAAGATGATGTTGAGATGATTTTACAGGACCTTCAACATAATATCATGATTGAAGAAGTATAGATTTTCAGATAAATAATTTCACTGTGTTATCAGTCGTCGACGTATAACTAATACGCCTTCCTCCTTCTGGCCTTGTGAAATTAATTATCTGAAAATCTATATGAGCGCTATAGATGTAAGGGGGTACTAATGAAAAAAGGTTGGTATTTTGGTCTTGTTATTTTTATTTGGTTTTTTATAGTTGGAATGGGCGATATTGGAGAAAGAGGAGTCATTGATATCCCTGAGCCTGAAAAAAACTACGCTGTATCTCTTGTGGACCAGGCTGATGTTTCAATGGACCTTGAAAAGTTTTCATTTGAAGGTCAGACTTATTTTATCGGCAAATTGGGCAGGGCAGAGATATCGATTGATTTTGGCAAGATAGACTCAGTTTTACTTATTTTGCAGGATGATCATGTCAAGGCAAAAGTAAATTTAAAGGATGGAAAAGCTCTTGAGATCATAGTAGATAAGGGCAAAATTTGCTATGGTATATCTTCTTTCGCAAATGTCAAAATAGAGCTTCAGGATATCAAAAAGATTACCATGCATGGGAAGGCGCTTGATAGACCTTAGGGGCTTCGCCCCAATTGGAATATTGGAAGAATGGAACAGTGGAATGATGGGTTTAGAGGAATAAGAAATTGATTTTTTCCTTCTACCCGCTATTCCATTATTCCAACATTCCAGGTATGTAGTACGCACGAGATGCTGCTAAAAGAGTTATAATATAAATAAGTTGTAGAATTTCGAGACGTTAATTAATGAAGACAAAATGTCTTTACATAAATACCATCGGATGTCAGATGAATGTTTATGACTCCGAACAGATTGCAAAGATATTAACTCCCTTAGGATACAAGATGAATTCGTCCATTGAATTTGCAGATCTTATTATTGTTAATACATGCGCAATCAGGGAAAAGGCTGAGCAGAAAGTTTTTAGTTTTTTAGGACGTATTGCAGGTCTTAAAAGAAAAAAACCAGGCCTTATTATAGGTGTTGGCGGTTGCGTGGCGCAACAGGAAGGGGAAAGGATCCTGGAACGTATGCCGCATGTGGATTTGATTTTCGGGACACATGCTATATGCCGCTTGCCGTATCTTATACAAAAAATAGAAGCAGAAAGATGCAGCATAGTCGATGTTGAAATGTCAGAAATCATAGAGGAGTTTGAATCTGTAATAGAATCGCCATTGGATAGAACTGATCCAAAAGCCACAAGCTTTGTGACAATTATGAGGGGCTGTGACAATTTTTGCACTTATTGTGTAGTCCCGCATGTTAGGGGTAGAGAAACGAGCAGGCTCCCTGAGAGCATAGTAAAAGAAGTTAAAGGTCTTGTTAAAAGCGGTGTTCGAGAGGTTACTCTTCTTGGTCAGAATGTAAACAGCTATGGCAAAAAGGAAAAACTGACATCATTCCCACAACTTTTAGCTTTAGTTAATGAAATAGATGGACTTTTTAGAATCAGGTTTACCACTTCTCATCCAAAAGACCTTTCAGATGATCTTATTAGTGCTTTCAATGACCTTGATAAGCTGTGCAATCATATACATTTGCCTGTACAGTCCGGATCAAACAGAATTTTAAAAAGAATGAACAGGAAATACACCAGAGAGCTGTATCTTGAAAAAATAGAGAAACTGCGAAATAATTGTCCAGGCATAGCTATTACTTCTGATATCATTGTTGGTTTTCCAGGGGAGACTATAGTCGATTTTGAAGAAACTTTGGATTTAATAAAACAAGTTGAATTTGATGGTATTTTTGCATTTAAGTATTCTGATAGACCCAATGCACCGGCAGCCCGTTTTACAGACAAAATTACAGAGCAGGAAAATAAAGAAAGATTGCAAATCCTGCTGGATTTGCAGGAATATTTTACAACTAAAAAAAACAGTGAGCTGGTTGGATCAAATGAGTTGATCCTTGTTGAGGGTTTAAGTAAAAAAAGGGTAGATAGTGATACTCAAAGAAAATGTCAACACATTCAGTGGTCAGGACGTACCGCAACTAACAAGGTAGTAAACTTTATCCAGATTGAGGATACTATTCCACGCGATAAAATATTAAAAGGGAAAATAGTGAACGTGAAAATTGAAAAAGCATATTCCCATTCACTCTGGGGGAAACCAGTTCAAATGGAAGCAACACTTTTTGCTTCGGAAGGAGAACAAAGTTATGCTGCTTAAAGTTAGCATAGCGGGACTGACAATTGATCCAACTTCAAATACACCTATCGTTATTTTAAAGTCTGATAAAGATGATCAGGCAATTCCTATATGGATAGGGTTGCTGGAAGCTACCTCTATTGCCTCTACTCTTCAAGATATAAAGTTTGACCGTCCCATGACCCACGATCTTTTTAAAAATTTTACAGATCTTATTGATATCAGCATTGAAAAAGTGGAGGTGTGTGATTTAAAGAATAACACTTTCTACGCCAAAATTCATTTTATTTATGAAAAAGGTAATTTCAGTATGGATGCTCGTCCTAGCGATGCAATTGCTCTTGCCCTTCGATTTAAGGCCCCAATTTATGTTGATGATATTGTTATTGAAAAATCGAAAATGTCTGACAGCCATGCTGAAGCCCTTGATAAGACTGAAGATGGTAAAAAGTGGGCAGATTATCTCGAAAAGCTTTCGCCCGAAGATTTTGGGAAATATAAGATATGATAGATCTTCATACACATACGGTTTTCAGTGACGGCGTTTTGATACCTTCCGAGCTAGTTAGAAGAGCGGAATTTGTCGGATTAAAAGGAATTGGAATAACAGATCATGGCGATTTTTCAAATATTGATTTTATAGTCCCAAGGATAGTTGCCGTAGCAGAAAAACTAAATAGTGTTTTAAGCATAAAGGTTGTTCCTGGAATAGAAATAACTCATGTGCCGCCCGGTCTGATATCAGATGCTGCAAAAAAAGCTCGTTCTTTAGGAGCAAAAATCATTATAGTACATGGAGAAACAATTAGCGAGCCGGTTGCTCCAGGCACTAATAGTGCTGCACTAGAAGCAGATATCGATATTCTGGCACACCCTGGCCTGATAAGCGAGGAGGAAGTTTTAAAAGCAAAAGAAAATAGAATTTTTTTGGAGATATCAGCTCGTAAAGGACATTCTCTGACCAACGGACATGTTGCCATGCTTGCCATGAAAATAGGGGCCAAGCTTGTCATTAACAGTGATTCGCATGCACCTGAAGATTTGATTAATGATAAAATGGCAAAAAAAGTTGTTTGTGGAGCCGGTTTGACCGAGAATGACTATGATATAATGCAAAAAAATGCCTCCCTATATATAAATATGGTGTAATTATTTTACAGAAACCCAGATTTATATTATTTAGTTTAGCATATCGAGTTCCTTGGCCTATTCATAATTAGCCGTTATTATTTTATTCCAAAGATATAGTTCAATTTAATCGCTGTTTTTTTTGCTTGACTAAATAAAAGGCAGCATTTATATATAACATGAATAAATAAATATGGTTCAGTAAATTATGGAAATACAGAAATAAAGGTTGTATGCATTTTCTTTCCACAACTTTCTCTAATATTTTAATATCAGCTTTTCACAAACGTTTTAGGTTTTAAGATTTAACCACTCGTTATAACAATATAATATCATAACTTAACACTTAAAACATGATGAATTTGACTTTTACGAGACCATCAAATTTCATGCGCATAAAATAATAAAAGGAGGAATCTATGTCTCTTGATCCGACTAAGCATCATGATTGGGAAATTGCCGAAGATGCGGAAAAGAATATGAAAACTGTATATCAACTCGGAGAGGAACTTGGACTTGAGAAAGACGAGTTACTTCCGCATGGGCATTATGTGGCAAAAGTAGATTTTACAAAGGTTATTAAACGTCTTGAAGGAAAACCAGACGCAAAATATATTGATGTAACAGCTATAACCCCAACTCCACTCGGAGAAGGAAAAAGTACTTCTGCCATGGGATTGGTGCAGGGACTTGGCAAGAGAGGCCTGCGAGTAATAGGTGCTATACGACAGCCTTCCGGAGGTCCCACAATGAATATTAAGGGTAGCGCTGCCGGTGGTGGTCTGGCGCAGTGTATTCCTCTTACGCCTTTTTCATTGGGTTTGACAGGTGATATCAATGCCATCATGAATGCTCATAATTTAGCCATGGTAGCTTTGACATCAAGGATGCAGCATGAAAACAATTATTCTGATGAGATTCTGGCTAAAAAGAATTTGAAACGCCTGGATATTAATCCAAAAAATGTTGAAATGGGATGGATAATTGATTTTTGCGCCCAGTCACTCCGTAATATAATAATAGGTCTTGGTGGAAAGATGGATGGCTTTCCCATGCAGTCCAAATTTGGAATCGCAGTAAGTTCCGAGATTATGGCTATTTTGGCTGTTGCTACCAGTCTGAAAGATATGCGTGAGCGAATGGGCAAGATAGTGGTTGCTTATAACAAAAATGGAGATCCCGTTACTACGGCAGACCTTGAGGTTGACGGTGCCATGACTGCATGGATGGTGGAAGCCCTGAATCCAAACCTCCTTCAATCCTTAGAAGGGCAGCCGGTTTTTGTACATGCAGGGCCATTTGCAAACATAGCCATAGGACAATCATCAATCATTGCAGACAGGGTAGGATTAAAATTATCAGACTATCATGTTACTGAAAGTGGTTTTGGAGCAGATATTGGCTTTGAGAAATTCTGGAACTTAAAATGCCGTTTTAGCGGGCTGAAACCTCATTGCGCTGTAGTGGTTGCAACTATTCGTGCGTTGAAATGTCATGGTGGCGGACCTCCAGTACCTCCAGGCAAGCCAATGGACCCCGCATATCTTGAGGAGCATGTTGACTGGGTTGAAAAGGGGTGTGAAAATCTTGTTCATCACATTAAGACGGTAAAAAAGGCCGGAATTAATCCAGTTGTTTGTATTAATTCATTTTATACTGACACAAAGGATGAGATAAATACGGTTCGCAGGTTGTCTGAAGCTTCAGGTGCCCGTGTCGCTGTCTCTGAGCATTGGCTTAAGGGTGGTGACGGGGCTTTGGAGTTCGCCGATGCAGTTGTTGATGCATGTGAAGAAGAAAACGATTTTCGCCTTCTTTATGAACTGGATACTCCGCTCCGTAAACGGATTGAAATGATTGCAAAAGAGGTTTATGGTGCTGACGGTGTGAGCTATACTCCTGAGGCCGAGGCCAAGGCCAAGAGAATTGAGCAGGATCCTGAACTTTCGAAATTGGGAACATGTATGGTCAAGACACACCTTAGTCTTTCTCATGATCCTAACATAAAAGGAGTCCCAAATGGATGGACTCTTCCTGTTCGTGATATCTTGACTTATAAGGGGGCAGGATTTGTTGTGCCGGTTGCTGGAGCAATTAGCCTTATGCCAGGTACAGCCTCAGATCCAGCTTACAGGCGCATTGACGTAGATGTTGAGACCGGAAAAGTAAAAGGGCTCTTTTAGATTGAAGATTGAAGATTGACTATTGAAGATTGAAGGAATTCTGTCAATTTTTAAAAAAGGCAGAGCGAAGCGATTCCACAAATATTCAATATTCAATCGACAATATTCAATCCACAAACGGGAGATTTAAATAATGTCCGCAAAAATTATCAGTGGAACCGAAATTGCCAAAGAAATAAGAGTAGAGCTTAAAAAAGAGATAGCAGAATTAAAGGAAAAACATGGCTTGACTCCGGGATTGGCCACAGTACTTGTGGGTGATGATCCTGCATCAAAAGTATATGTCGGTCAAAAGGAGAAGTCTTGTAATAACCTGGGTATTTATTCGAAGATGATTAACTTGCCGGCAGACGCTTCAGAGGAAGATCTCCTGAAGTTAGTTGATGAATTGAACAATGATTCGAGTATTCACGGTATCTTAGTCCAGTTGCCTCTCCCCAAGCACATTAATAAAACCCGTGTACTTTATGCAATTGATCCCAATAAGGATGTAGATGGTTTCCATCCTGTAAATGTTGGGAAAATGGTTATCGGAGAGAAATGTTTTCTTCCGTGTACACCTCATGGAGTTTTAGAGCTTCTAAGTCGTTCAGGAGTAAAAACAGAAGGAGCTGAAGTGGTAATAGTCGGGAGGAGCAACATCGTTGGAAAACCGGTTCTAAATCTAATGCTTCAGAAGAGGCCCTCTGGAAATGCAACGGTAACTCTGTGCCATACAAGGACCAAGGATCTATCTTTCCACACCAAGCGTGCGGATATCCTTATTGTAGCTACCGGTCATCCCAAGACAGTTACCGGCGATATGGTCAGAGAAGGGGTTGTTGTTATTGATGTTGGAGTTAACAGGATTGGAAAAACCCCTGAAGGAAAGGCGATTTTAGTAGGCGATGTTGAATTTGATAGTGTTAAAGAAAAAGCTGCAGCAATAACACCGGTACCTGGTGGCGTAGGACCCATGACAATTGTTATGCTGATGAAAAATACGGTCGAAGCAGCAAGAAATACTCTTTAAGGTTAAAAAATGGATCAGTTGAAGCTGATCGTTAATGTCGGAGGACTGACTTATGGCAACAAAAAGATCTCCCATAGGTATTGCTCAGCGCTGTATGGGTATTGATTGCGAGGGAAGCACATGTGTTGCGGAGCAAGCTGAGAAACAGGGGGTTGTTACATATATACAGCGTATGAACAGGCGTGCTATTGAGCCATGCCTTTTCGGTCAGGGAGGAACGTGCTGTCGAAATTGTTCCTTTGGGCCATGTATGATGATAGAGGGTGTCCCTGAGTCAATAGGGCTTTGTGGCGCTACTCCTGCTACCGTAGCTGCACGTAATTTTAGTCGCATGGTGGCTGCCGGATCATCTGCTCACATGGATCATGCCCTTGAGACAGCAAAGGCATTTCTGGCTGTGGCTAAGGGAGAATCAGAGTATAAAATCAAGGATGAAAAGAAGCTGCGTGCTTTGGCAGAGGTCTTTGAAATAAAGACAGAAGGCCGAAGTACAAAGGATATAGCTATTGAGTTGGGTGAAAAGGCTTTAGCTGAATTCGGAAAACAAGATGGCAGCTTATACTGTATTAAACGTGCTCCTGAAAAAAGGCAGGAATTATGGAAAAAATTGGGAGTTATACCTCGTGGCATACAGCGGGAAGTTGTTGAGCTGATGCATAGAACTCATATGGGAACCGACCAGGATTATCATAACCTGATTTTCCAGGCGACCAGATGTGCTTTAGCAGACGGATGGGGCGCTTCAATGATATCCACAGAATTGCAGGATATCATGTTCGGGACTCCGGTTCCGATCAGGGCTGTGGTAAATCTTGGTGTACTATCAGAAGATGAGGTCAACATTATTGTACATGGCCATGAGCCTATTTTATCTGAGGCTATGGCAATTGTTTCCCAGGATCCCGAATTGATTGAGGCCGCAAAAAAAGTTGGAGCAAAAGGAATTAATCTGGCTGGTGTGTGCTGTACAGGAAATGAAGTCCTTATGCGTCACGGCATCCCTATAGCAGGTAGTTTTATTCAACAGGAAATTGTGCTTGCAACTGGTGCTGTGGAAGCCATGGTTGTTGATGTCCAGTGTGTTATGCAGTCCCTGCCGGTAGTGGCTGGATGTTTTCATACAGCGGTGATAACGACTTCTGATAGAGCTCGGATCCCTGGTGCCGAGCATATCGAAGTGCATCATCATAACGCCCTGGAAGCAGCTCGGAAGATCATTCAGCGCGCTATTGATAAATATCCGCAGAGAGGAAAGGTCAATATTCCACAAAACAAGATGGATGTTGTTGCGGGCTTCAGTCATGAGACTATTAATCATATGCTTGGTGGGGCTTTTCGTGCTTCGTATCGTCCATTAAATGATAATATTATAAACGGAAGAATTAGAGGTGTCGGGGCGGTAGTTGGATGTGACAGCATGCGTGTGCGTTCCGGTTATGTACATACTACTGTTGTAAAAGAGTTAATCGCCAATGATGTGTTGGTTCTTGTCACAGGATGTGCTGCCACTGCTTGTGGAAGAGCCGGATTATTGCGTCCTGAAGCAGCGGAGCTGGCAGGCCCTGGATTAAGGGAAGTTTGTGAGACAGTAGGTATGCCACCGGTATTGCACATGGGATCATGTGTGGACAACAGTCGTATTTTGATTGCTGCTACCGAGATTGTCCGGGAGGGTGGTCTTGGTGATGATATTTACCAGATACCAGCGGCAGGATGTGCGCCGGAATGGATGAGTGAGAAGGCGATAGCGATTGGGCAATATTTTGTAGCGAGCGGCGTTTTTGTAGTATTTGGGAGAACCTTTCCGACAACGGGCAGCAAGGTTTTGACTGATTACCTGTTCAAAGAGATGGAAAACCTGTACGGCGGAATGTGGGCGGTTGAATCCGACCCAGTAAAGATGGCTCAATTGATGATCCAGCGTATCGAAAAAGGGCGAGAGGCTCTGGGTATCCAGGAAAAGAAGGAAAGAGTCCTCTATGATATGGAAATGAGACGTGAGTTGGAATAATAGATATGAAAAAAAGTAAAACGACAAAAATGGGTTCTGTCCTCGTCGTTGGTGGCGGTGTGGCAGGCGTTCAAGCGGCGCTCGACCTGTCTGATCTGGGTTATTATGTATATCTGGTCGAGAAATCAGCGTCAATCGGAGGAGTTATGGCGCGCCTGGACAAGACTTTTCCTACAAATGACTGTTCTATCTGTATCCTCGCACCCAAGCTGGTTGAGGCCGGGCGATCACCGAACATAAAGCTTATAACGAAAGCTACGCTGACGTCAGTTGATGGAACTGCGGGTAATTTCACTGCCAAAGTTCACTGTGAACCTCGTTACATAAATGGAGACTTATGCACTGCTTGCGGTACGTGCACTATGTATTGTCCTATTGTCATCCCTGACATTTACAATGAAGGATTTACCATAACAAGAAATCCTCATATGGATTATCCTCAGGCCGTTCCTGCGAGCTTTTATATCGATCCTAAAGAATGTCTTTTTGCCAATCATGAGACTTGCCGGATATGTGTGTCTACATGTCAGGCTCAGGCTATCGATCTTGATGCAAAAGAAGAGACGATCGAGCTTTCTGTGGGCGCTGTAATACTTTCTCCCGGCTTTGGCTCTTTGAGTGAAGACATATTGAGCCGCTTTGGTTACGGTGTCTATCCCAATGTACTTACCAGCATGGAATTTGAAAGGATGATGTGTGCTTCAGGCCCGTCCAATGGAGTGCTATTTCGACCATCTGATGAGAAGCATCCAAAACGCATTGCAATTCTCCAATGTGTTGGCTCAAGAGATATTACATGCGGCAATGGATACTGTTCTTCTGTCTGTTGTATGTACGCTATAAAGGAAGCTACTGTTGTAAAAGAACATGACCCTGATCTTGAGATTACTATATTTTATATGGAGATGCGGACTCAGGGTAAAGGTTTTGACGCTGCTCGTCAAAGAGCTAAAGAAGAATACGGTCTCAGATTTGTACGTGCAAGGGTCGCGGGAGTCAACGAAAATGGTGAGCAGCTCAGGATACCATACGTTAACGAGAAGGGAGAGCATTTAGCCGAAGATTTCGATATCGTGGTGTTAGCTCAGGGCCTTGAGTCGCCCGCTGATGCTGAATCTTTGGCGCAAGCCGCTGAAATTGACCTTAATCACTACAATTTTTGCAAAACTAACAGTTTTGAGCCCCTAGAGACAACTCGTCCAGGGATTTTTGTTGCCGGCGCATTTCAAGGGCCAAAGGATATACCTGATAGTGTTACTCAGGCAAGCGGTGCGGCTGCCCATGCTGCTGAAATCCTCCGCGATGCTCGCGGAACCCAAACTGTAAAAAAAGAATATCCCACTGAAATCGAGATAGAGAAGGAACCACGGATTGGTGTGTTTATATGCCATTGCGGGATAAACATTGGTGGTGTAGTTGATGTGCCGGCAGTAAAAGAGTATGCTTCCACCCTGGGGAATGTCGTGTTTTTTGACAGAAATCCGTATAGCTGTTCGCAGGATACGCAGATTACCATTAAGGAAAAAATTGAAGAACATAAGTTAAACCGTATAGTAGTTGCTGCATGTACACCCCGTACGCACGAGCCTTTATTTCAGGAAACGCTTAGAGCTGCCGGTTTGAATCGCGCACTCTTTGAAATGGTTAACATAAGAGATCAGTGTTCATGGGTACATATGCATGAACCGGAAAAGGCAACAGACAAGGCTAAAGAACTGGTAAAGATGGCGGTGGAAAAAGCAAAGCTCCTTACACCTCTTGCAGAACAGAGTGTACCGGTTATTCCAAGGGCTCTCGTTATTGGCGGAGGTGTTTCTGGTATGACCGTGGCTTTAAGTATTGCGGAGCAAGGATTTGAGTGTTTTCTCGTAGAGAAGAACGATGAGCTTGGTGGAAACCTCAAGAATCTTGTTTTTACTCTCACTGGGGAGGAACCACATACACTTCTCGAAGAACTCAAAAATAAGGTAGAAAAAGAACCCCTTATAAATGTTTATACCGGAGCAAATGTTGATAATGTGTCCGGTTATGTGGGTAATTTTACGTCATCGATTAGTTACGGTTCTGAGACTGAGAGCGTGGAACACGGTGTTGTCATTGTTGCAACCGGTGGAAGACCTTATCAACCCACACAATATTTGTATGAGAAATCAAACCAGGTTGTTACCCAGCTTGAGCTTGAAAAGATTCTATCTTCTCCTGATGATGTTCAGAAGATTCAGGATATCGTTATGATTCAATGTGTGGGATCACGGGGAGAAGACCTTGCCTATTGCAGTAAGATATGTTGTGGGCAGGCAGTTAAAAATGCCCTGAAAATATTGGCGTTAAATCCAAACACAAATATCTATATTCTTTATCGAGATATGCGGACTTACGGGTTTGCGGAAGACTATTACAGAGAGGCTAGGGAAAAGGGTGTCATCTTTATCCGCTATGAGAAAGATATGCCTCCATCGGTTACCGAAGAGAACGGAAAAATTAAAGTTGAATTTCTGGATCCTTTACTTGATGAAAGGGTGGTCGTTGAGCCTGATATTCTGGCATTGAGTGTAGGGGTTGTGCCACACGACGTCGATAAGCTTGCAAAGGGTCTTAAAGTTCCTCTTACCAGTGATAAGTTTTTCCTGGAAGCCCATGCCAAGCTTCGTCCGGTAGAATTTTCGGTAAGCGGGATATATCTCTGTGGATTGGCACATTCTCCAAAACCAATTGATGAGTCGATTGCACAGGCTAAGGCAGCAGCGTCAAAGGCCGGTGCCTGTCTTGCAAAGGGATTTGTATCAGTTGATCCGATAGTTTCTGTCGTTAATCCAGACTCCTGTATCGGCTGTGGCATTTGTGAGAGTCTCTGCCCATACAAAGCTATCAGGACGATTAAAGTAGGTAAAAAGAAAAAAGCGGAGACGATTTCAGCATCGTGCAAAGGGTGCGGCATATGTGCCTCACATTGCCCAACATTCGCTATATCAATGGGGGGCTTTACAAATGAACAGATAATAGCTCAAATAAGGGCATTTGGGGAGAGCAGTTAGAACGGAGTGAGCGAAATGACGAGTGACAAATTTGAGCCGAGGATAATGGGGTTCTTATGTAACTGGTGTTGTTACACAGCAGCAGATTCGGCAGGGGTAGCCAGGTACCAGTATCCACCGAACATTAGAGTTATTAGGGTAATGTGTTCTGGGAGAGTTGATCCGGTCTTTATTTTCGAAGCGTTTTCTTGTGGAGCAGATGGTGTGTTTGTCGGCGGCTGCCATCTTGGTGAGTGTCATTACCAGCTCGGTAATTACGACGTCATGTTAGCAACAGCATTGACAAAAAAGATTATGACCAAGATCGGTATTTCTCCTGAACGGCTTTTATTGGAATGGGCCTCAGCAGCCGAAGGGTCCAGGTATGTCCAGATGATTACAGAGTTCACCAATAACTTAAAATCATTGGGGCCGCTTGGAACCACTGATAAGGTAGACATGGATGTTTTGAAGGTTAAACTATCAGCGGCAAGACATTCCGTAGAAGATATGAAATTGCGGACAGGTCTTGGAAATCTTACTAAAGGATTCCGAAAAGAAGGTGATTATTCTGCACAAACCATTGAAGATAAGATTGATCAGAAGATCGCTAAGAGTATAGATAGTGCAATTGGCAAGCAGGAAACACTTCTATGGATACAGCAAGAAGGGCCTATATCTTTGGACGTCTTGACAAAGAAGGTTGGACAGCCCACCGCAGACGTTGAGAAATATGTGTCGGCATTCAGCAAAAAAGGATTAGTGACTGAGACAAACGGCAAGTTGTCAGCAACGAGTAACGAGTAACGAAATTATGACAATATACAGAGAAGATTTAGAACCTCGATTTAAATTTGAAGTTGCAGAACTTCCGGAAGGTCAGAATGTCAAAGAATGTTTTGCATGCGGAAGCTGTACTGGTGTCTGTCCGGTCAGTCAGATAATACCTGAATTTGATCCCAGGAAGATCCTTCACATGATATCTCTCGGCCTGAAAAAACACCTGCTTTCATCTGATTTGCCATGGTATTGTACGGGCTGTAGCACTTGTAAATTTGTATGTCCGCAGGATGTTCGATTTAATGATGTTATTAAGGCCCTGAAGCTCTTGGCATTGCAGGATGGATATGTTGATGCAGATACTTTAAGTGAAATGGGCAAGCTCGCTGTTGTAGATGAAATGCGTTGCGTGGGCTGTCTTACCTGTGTGCGTTCGTGTCCATTCTTTGCTCCGAGTATCGAGATGGGAAAGGGAGTCGCTTATATTGAACCGCTTAAATGTGTAGCATGCGGAATTTGTGTAGCAGAGTGTCCGGTTAAGGCTATTGAGTTAAAAATATCGGAAGATGTTAGGCGCTTTAGCTCATTTGATTTGTTGCGCAAGGAAGAAATGGGTGAACCTAACATAGTAGCATTTTGCTGCCATTATACAGCTTATGCGTGTTCACAGGATCTGCAGAATTTGCCTAAATTGGGATTTCCAGAGAATGTTCGCGTGGAAATAGTTCCCTGTAGCGGCAGCATTAGCATAAGCCGTTTGTTGAACGCGTTTGAAGAGGGAGCAGATGGTGTATATGTAGCTGGATGTTTGGATGATACTTGTCATAATGTTAAAGGAAGCCGGATAGCATCGAATAGAGTGAATTATGTGAGAAATATTCTTTCGCAGTTGAACTTAGACTCTTCGCGTATTGAAATGTATATGATTTCCCGTGAGCCGAATCGGGGATTTATTGATGTTGCTAAAGATATGACAGAGCGGATCAAAATATTAGGCCCAAGTCCGTTAAAGGGGAAATAGTTAAATGGAAAAGAGTGCTTCATCCTAAATTGACAGATAGCGAAGGGGGTGTTTAATTTGGCAATAAGCGCTAAAGACCTGGATCCAAAGTTTAAATTTGAAATAGCCAATATTCCAGGCAGCGAACTTCTTAAGCGTTGTTTTACATGTGGAACCTGTACTGCAATTTGTCCTGTCAGCAATACCTTTTCTGAATATGATCCAAGAAAGATCATACACATGATTATTCTTGGGCTTAAAGATCGAGTCCTTTCCTCTGAAAATATCTGGCGGTGTTCTCACTGTGAAACCTGTAAATTTTCCTGTCCCCAGGGTGTCCACCTGAGTGAAATTATGGATGCTTTGCAGCATATGGCTGTAAGGGATAAATATGTTACACCTGATGCCTTTGAAAAATTCGGTACTGCTCCATGCAAAGCCGCATGTCCGGCTCACATCAGCATCCAGGGATTTATTGGGATGATTGCAGAGGGAAGATACAGGGAAGGCCTGAGATTAATCAAAGAGACAATGCCTTTCCCGGGCATTTGCGGCCGCATATGCCACCATCCGTGTGAAATGAAGTGCAATAGGGGTAAAGTAGATGAACCCTTGGCAATCGAGTACCTCAAGCGTTTTTTAGCTGACAGGGGCTTGTCGGAGGACATTGGTTATGTGCCCGAAACAGAAGAAAAGAAAGAAGAAAAAGTAGCGGTTATAGGGGCAGGCCCTGCTGGTTTAAGTGCAGCATATTTTCTCGCTATTAAGGGATATCCTGTGACGGTTTTCGAAAGGCTGCCGGTTGCCGGTGGCATGATGGCCGTTGGTATCCCGGAATATCGTCTTCCCCGCGATATCCTCAGGGAAGAAATAAAGACTATTGTTGATATGGGCGTTGAAATCAAGACCGGAGTTAGTTTCGGAAAAGATATCACAATAGAAAGCCTTAAAAATGAGAGCTATAGGGCATTTTTCATTGCTGTTGGTCTTCATGTGAGCCGTGGCTTGAATGTGGAAGGGGAGAATTTTGATGGAATAATTCATGGCATAAATTTTCTAAGAGACGTTTCTCTTAAAGGCAATGTAACCATCGGTGCAAGAACGATAGTCATCGGCGGCGGCAATGTGGCCATAGATGTAGCTCTTACTGCTCTTAGAAGCGGAGCCAAAGAAGTTGAGATGGTATGTCTTGAGTCACGTGAAGAAATGCCGGCATGGGAACATGAAATAAAGGATGCTCTGGACGAAGGAATAAAAATAAATAATAGTTGGGGCCCAAAACGTTTTATCGAAGAAAACGGAAAAGTTAAAAGTGTAGAATTTAAACGATGTACCGCGGTTTTTGATGAAAAAGGTCGGTTCAATCCTCAATATGATGAATCTGAATTAATGACGCTTGAAGCAGATACGGTGCTGTTATCTATAGGCCAGGCCTGTGATATGTCTTTTGCTGACGGTGTACCTGATCTTGATGTTTCTCCGAGAGGCCCATCAGTTAAGGATCCCATTACTCTTGAAACAAATATCCAGGGACTTTTTGTGGGAGGTGATGCTTCTTATGGGCCGCGATCAGTGGTAGAGGCAGTCGCTTCCGGGAGAGAGGCGGCCATATCTATTGATCGCTATCTTAAAGGAGAGGACATTGGGGCAGATCGTCCTTTGGAATGGAAAGGTATTGAGCTTGAACCACAAGATGTAGAACATTTAGCCAGGCAACAAATGCAGCGACTTTCTATTACTCGGCGAAGGAACAGTTTTGAAGAGATCGATTCAGGTTTCAGTGAGCAGCAGGCCAGACTGGAGGCTGGACGGTGTCTTAGGATATGTGGAACTCAGAGTAAAGGTAACAGAGGTCAGGGGTCAGGGGTCGGGGAATGACGAATTTGTAAAAAAAGATCTTGCTCCCTGTGAACTATATACGGAAGGTAAAAGATTATGATTGTAGGACAGCAGAAGGACTTTGACGAAATCAAAAAAATGATCAGTGGTTATAACCGCATCCTGGTATTGGGTTGTCAGACCTGTGTTGCCATTTCTTTTGCCGGTGGTATGCGCGAAGTGGAAATTCTGGCATCAATGATTCGTATGGACAGAAAAATGGCCGGTCAGGATATTGAAATCGTAGAGGATGCAACCTTGAGGCAATGCGATTTTGAGTTTCTTGATTCGGTTGAAAACCGGGTTGATAATTGTGATGCGGTTCTTTCTCTTGCATGCGGTGTAGGTGTCCAGGCATTGGCGGAAAGATATCCGGACAAGGTAATATTGCCGGGTCTTAATACCACATTTATGGGTTTAACCGAGAAGATGGGCGTTTGGTCTGAACGCTGCGCTGGATGTGGGAATTGTATTTTGGACAAGACAGGAGGATTATGTCCCATTGCCAGGTGTTCTAAGGGATTGTTTAATGGCCCATGTGGTGGTTCTATGGATGGCAAGTGCGAAATCAGTCCTGATGTTGATTGCGTATGGCAACTAATCATAGATAGGTTAACGGCTTTAAATCAACTGGAAAAGTTAGAAGAAATATTTCCTATTAAAGACTGGGATGTTAGCGGGCATGGGGGGACTCGGAAGATTGTAAGAGAGGACCTCACCGCTTGAGAAACGGTTTGCAGTTCACGGTTCACGGTTAAAATGCTTCAAAAATCATATTTTATATCTTGGTGTCTTAGTGTCTTTGAGGCTGAACTATTACATTTAATCATATTAAAAAATTCATATTAAAAAATGTTTTCTAAAGTTGGATCAGTATTAGTAATCGGCGGAGGTATTGCTGGAATACAGGCAAGCCTTGACTTGGCTGATTCAGGGTATTTTGTTTACTTGATTGAGAAGGCGTCGTTTATTGGCGGTAAAACAGCTCAACTTGATAAGACATATCCTCTCAACGACTGCTCTTTTTGTATTAGATCTGACAAGCATATGGAGTGTATTTCACATACAAATATAAAGATATTAACTTTATCAGAGGTTAAAGACATTAAAGGTAGTTCAGGAGATTTTGAGGCAACAATAATTCAGCACCCGAGATATGTTGATATCGATAAATGTACTAACTGTGGCTTGTGTGCAGAAAGATGTCCTGAGGAGGTTAATGACGAATTTAACGAAGGCCTGGGAAAAAGAAAAGTTATATATTTAGAATTTCCTGAGGCCGCTCCCAACAGCTATGTGATTGACAGAAAAAACTGCCTCCACTTTACAGAAGCTGGATGCAATATTTGCAAGGAAGCTTGCATGGAAAAAGCCATAGATTTTGATCAAAAAGAACAGAATATTTCTCTTAATGTAGGGTCAATTATCTTTGCCGCAGGTTTTGATTCTATAATTCCTCCATATTATGATTATGATAAACTTCCCAACGTCATTACCAGTATGGAATTTGAGAGAATTCACAGCCTCAATGGTCCTTATGGTGGTCATTTGGTTAGACCTTCTGATAGAAAGGAACCATCAAACATTGCATGGCTTCAGTGTATAGGGTCGCGAGATATTTATCATAATTACTGTTCATCTGTTTGTTGTATGTATGCGATTAAACAGGCGATTCTTGCCAGGCGAAGCAACAAAATGTTGAATGCCACTATTTTTTTCATGGATATGAGGGTATGCGGGAAGGATCATGAGAGATATTACAATCATGCGAAAAATGAAGATAATATTCGCTTTGTTAGATCAAAGGTTCACAATGTCTTCCCGGTTTCAGGTACTGATGACCTTTTAATTCGTTATGCTGATGAACAGGGGAATATCTATGAAGAAATATTCAATATGGTGGTTCTTTCTCTTGGTTTAGAACCTTCTCATGACGCTGTAAGACTTGCTGGAAATCTCGGCATAACTCTTGATAAAAATAATTTCGTAGAAACCAGCAGTTTTACACCGGTTAACACATCTATCCCGGGCATTTATGTGTGCGGGGCCTTTAATGCTCCCAAAGATATTTCTGAATCCATAACAGAGGCCAGCGCAGCCGCCTGTGCTTCATCGCTGAACGCAGTATCCAAAGTGGCATTACCTGAGCCTTTTGAAGTGACTGAGCAAAAACCGGTGCCGGCAGGGCTTATCATTGGTGGCGGTGTAACCGGCATGGTAAGCGGCCTGTGTTTAGCCGATCAGGGATATAAAGTATATCTTGTAGAAAAAACCAATAAGCTTGGAGGACATGCCCTTAAACTGAGGAAGACTTTTAAGGGTGAAGATGTAAAGTCCTATATTAAAGAACTTATAGATAAAGTAGAAAATCACCCTCTGATTGATGTTTGTCTTAATTCCGAGGTTAAACATACGGATGGATATGCAGGTAATTTCAGTACCAGAATAGCAATCTCGAGTTCAACTGAAACAAAAAACATTAAGCACGGTGTTACTATTATATCAACAGGGGCGGATTTTCTTAGAACCAGTGAGTACCTTTACGGAAAGAATTCCCGTGTTTTAATCTGGTTCCATACAGATAAAATCTTATCTGAAGAACCCAATACAATCGAAAAGGCAAACACCTGGGTCTTTATACTCTGTGTAGGCTCAAGGGAACCTGAAAGGCCATATTGCAGTAAAATTTGCTGTTCCAGTGCACTTCGAAATGCCATGGAGCTTAAAAAACTAAATCCAGACATGGAAATATATGTGCTCTACAGGGATATGAGAACATACGGCTTAATAGAAGATTTATACACAGAAGCCCGGGATAAAGGGATAGTATTTATCAGGTATAAACTCGACGGCAAACCAGAGGTTGAAGAAGACCAAGATGGCAAGCTAATGGTCAGGGTGAAAGATAATTTGCTTGGAGAAGATTTAATTATTCAACCCGACTTTGTTACTTTGCAGACAGCTATTGTTCCTGGAAATAATGAAAATCTGGCAAAGCTTTTTAAGCTGCCTGTTGATCAAGATGGTTTTTTAAAAGAAGCTCACAAAAAATTCAAACCCGTTGAATTTACCGCAAAGGGTATCTATTTTGCAGGGCTTGTTCATTCCCCAAAGCCCATTGATGAAGCTATTTCTCAGGCGCAGGCCGCTGCAGCTAAGGCGGTAACAGTTCTTTCCAGGGAATATATTTCAACTAATACAGAAGTAGCATCAATTGATCTGAAATTATGTGTTGCATGCCTCACATGTGCCAGGATTTGTCCTGCTGGTGCGCTGATTATAAATGGTATGGGCAAGCCATATATTGAGCCGCAAAAATGCTTCGGGTGTGGTATTTGCGCTGTAGAGTGTCCTGTTAAGGCAATTTCATTAGAACATTTCAATAACGATTTGATACTAACTGAATGTGAAGCGTTTTTGTAACCGTGAACTGTGAACCATGAACCGGCAAATGGAACATATCCAATGAAAGGTAAATTTGAGCCTTTAATTCTTGCCTTTTGCTGTAATTACTGTCCGTCTTGCTCGGCTGATCTGGCAGGATCGTTAAAAATGCAGTACCCGTCGAATATAAGGATTGTCAAGGTGCCTTGCATAGGAACAATAGGGGCAATACATATATTAAAGGCTTTGGAAAACGGGGCAGATGGCGTCTGCCTGGTGGGATGTTCGGAAGGAAAATGCGAGTATTCTTCAGGGAATTACAGGGCCAGGAAACGGGTTCAATATGTTAAAAATCTCCTGGGCAAGCTGTCTATAGAAAAAGAAAGGTTGGAGATATATAATATTTCAGCCGGCGAAGCCCGGAAATTTTGTGAGGTCGCCAGAGAAGTTACTGAAACGGTCAGAAGTTTGGGCCCAATACCATTGAAGACCAAAGCAATATCTAACTCAAAGGAAGAGTGATTATTATGAAATCGGGTAGTAATTTAGAAAAAATTTTATCCAGCGGGCAGTTTGCTGTAACTGCTGAATGTGGTCCTCCAAAGGGTACTTCTGTAAAAGTGATTCAGAGAAAGGGAGAACTTCTTAAATTCCATTGCGATGCATTAAATGTAACTGATAATCAGACGGCAATTGTTCGTATGTCAAGTCTGAGCGGGTGTGTTCTTTTAAAACAAGTTAATGTAGAACCTGTAATGCAGATGGTCGTGCGGGATAGGAATCGTCTTGCTATTCAGAGCGATATCTTAGGGGCAGTTGCACTTGGGATTCGAAATGTATTGTGCCTTTCCGGTGATCATCAGAAGTTCGGCAACCACCCTACCGCCAAGGGCGTATATGACATTGATTCTATGCAGCTTATTCAGACCTTAAAGAAGATGCGCGATGAAAAAAAATTCTTATCCGGAGATGATATCTCAGGAGAGGTGCCACTTTTCCTTGGAGCAGCAGCCAACCCTTTTGCCGATCCTTTTGAATTTCGTGTTACCCGCCTGGCAAAAAAAATCAAGGCTGGTGCAGACTTTATTCAGACTCAGGCTATTTTTGATGTTCCGAAATTTATCAGATGGATGGAAATGGTCAGAGACCGAGGCTTGGATCAGAAAGTCCATATACTTGCTGGAGTAATCCCTGTGAAGTCTGTTGGTATGGCGCGTTATATGAGGAATAATGTATCTGGATTAAGCGTACCAAAGGAATTGGTTGATCGTATGGCGGATGCAAAAGATGCAAAAGAAGAAGGCGTTAAAATTTGTCTGGAAACCATTGAGCTGCTCAAAGAAATAGATGGAATTCATGGAGTTCATATTATGGCAGTAGCATGGGAAGATATTGTGCCAGAGATTGTGGAGAAGGCAGGACTTATGCCAAGACCGGTAATTTAGTGATCATTGGATATTGGATATTGAATATTGAATATTGAATATTGAAGGAATTCTGTCAATTTTATATGAATTAATGGAGCGACCCGCCCGCCTCGCCTGAAGGCGAAGCCGATGGCGGGCAGGAGCGATTCCACAAATCTTCAATATTCAATCGACCCGCCCGCCTCGCCTGAGCACAAGCGCTTGAATTTCGCATATCTGGTTACGGCGAGTGCGATGGCGGGCAGGCAATATTCAATTTTATGACCAATGACCATACAAAGGAGGTGTCAAATGGGATCAGGAGCCAAAATTATGGTGGTAGATGATGACCCGGATATGAGAGAAACCTTACAAATTATTCTTGAAGCTGCAGGTCATACAGTTGTGACCGCTGCTGATGGCGAGGAATGTTTGGCCAGATTAAAGACCGAATGCCCGGATTTACTTATACTTGACCTCCTTATGCCAAAGATGGACGGATTTGCCGTTTGCAAAGAACTCAAAGATCCGAGACGCGCCAAGTATGCGAAGATGCCTATCATCATTCTTACTTCTGTTCGAGAAGATGCCAGTCAACGTCGTTATGAACTGGAGACCGGAGTAAGACTTGATGTGGATGATTATGTGGAAAAACCTATCGAGAGCAAGGTATTGCAGGAGAGAGTTGCAAAAATATTGAACAAAATCGGAAAGGCATAAAAGAAGAATTAATTTAGAGAGAGCAGATGAAAAAAATACTTTTAGTTGATGATGATCTTGACTTTTGTGAGGCAACAAAGCTTATTCTGGAAAGCAAGGCTTTCAAGGTAAGCTTGGCCTATGACGGTAAGGAAGGGCTTAACATGGCAAGATCTGAACAGCCGGATCTAGTTATTTTAGACGTTATGATGCCCGAGATGAATGGTTACGATGTCTGTGTCGTCATGAAGGCAGATCCGGAATTAAACCGTATCCCCGTAATCCTTTTAACGGCTGTTAGCCAAGAGATGTTTAAGACATCATTTACCAAAGAAATGGGGCTTATGACAGAAGCCGACGATTATATCGCCAAGCCGGTTGAACCTGAGGAGCTGGTAGAGAGAATTGAAGTTTTGCTTAAACGAGAGGAGTAGAAAGCCATATGTTGACCAAGCCAAAAATGCTGGTGGTTGACAATGATGTAGCTATTTTGAATAAGTGCAGTCAGCTCTTGTTAGGTAAAGGTTTTGAGGTTCGTACAGCCCAAAGCAGTAAGGGAGCCTTACAGATTCTGGGAAAATACCGTAGAGAGGTTGATATATTGCTCCTTTCCCTGGAACTTCCCGGTCTGGGAGCTATGTCAATCATTGAGGTTCTCAAGAAGACTAAGAGCAGGATACTGGTCATGGCTATGTCTGCTGACTGCGGTGAAGAGGCGATAGAGGCAATTCATGCAGGAGCATATGACTGCATCCGGAAAACATTTACAATTGAGCGGTTCTGGACCAAGATGGACAGAGTGGTGGAGAGATTTACACTTGCCCGTCAGCTTGAGATATTAAAGAAGCAGAGGCTGTCGATTCTGAAGAAGGACAGCTATGATGAAGATACAGTGCGTGCTATAATGAATGCCATTCCGGAAGGTTTAATTGTTACCGATCATCATGAGCGTATTGTTTTTTATAATTCTAAGGCGGCTGATCTGTTTGGCCTGCAAGGTGATACTGCGCTTGGCCTTCCTATCGGGGAAACCTTAAAAAACGCAGATCTTGTATCATTTATAACGGAGTCTATGAATTTGAGCCGTTCCGGACATTCTTTCGGGCATCAGAAAGTCGGCTCGGTAGAGATTGGGGGCATGATGATGCGTGTCCTTACAAATTCAATAGAAGGTGATAATGGTAAAACTATCGGCTCTGTATCTATGCTTCATGATGTTTCTCAGAAAAAAACTATGGATCAATTGAAAGGCGATCTTGTTTCTATGGTTTCCCATGAGCTGAAGGCTCCCTTGAGTGCTTTACTGATGCAACTATCAGTGGTTTTAGATGGCCTTGCCGGCGATATTACCACAAAACAGAAAGAGCTTTTGGGCAAGGCTAAGCAAAGGACAAAACGAATGATCGCTCTTGTGAATGATCTTTTAGACTTACGCCGTATTGAAGAAGGTAAGGCTGTTGTAGAGATAGAGCCCTTAGATTTAGGAGAGATTTTGCATAGAAGCATCGACATAATGACTTTATCTTCTAAAGACAAGAACATTAACTTTGATGTAAAGATTGTTGAGAACCTCCCTCTATTAAGTGGCGACAGAACCGGAATAGAAGCTGTTTTTGTTAACCTCATCAGCAATGCTATTAAATACACGTCAACCGGTGGACAGGTGCAGGTTGAATTGAAAAAGGCCGGCAAGGATCTTCGTTTAAAGGTAGTTGATAATGGAATAGGTATTGAAAAAGGTGACTTGGACCATATTTTTGACAGGTTTTATCGCATTAAAACTGAACAGACAAAGAGCATAGGCGGATCAGGTCTTGGCCTTTATATTGTGAAACGTGTTGTGGATGCCCATCGAGGCACTATCAGTGTAGAGAGCGAAGTTGGGAAAGGCACTATGTTTATAGTTTCTCTTCCGCTGGAGAAATAGACTAATATTGCGATAGCATCTGCTGGTTAAGAGGTGAAAAAGGTTCTGTGTATAATTGCATAAGAAAGTAATTAATCGTAAAATGTATAATACAACTCATACAGAGCATAAAGATTTTCCACCTTGTCAGATAGCCTGCCCTATTCTGACCGATGCGCGGGAATACGTTCAGTTCATTGCTGAAAGAAGATTTGAAGAGGCATTTGCTTCAATAAGAAAACTAAATCCTTTGCCACGGGTTTGTGGCCGTATATGTGTACATCCCTGCGAAATAGCCTGCAAACGCGGGCAGATAGAAGAACCGATTTCTATAGCGTCTTTGAAACGCTTTGCCTCTGACGGCCCATGGGCAAACCATTATAAGGTGACCTTGCCCGAAAAATCAACAGGATACAAAGTCGCAGTAGTTGGCTCTGGACCTGCGGCTCTTTCAGCCGCTCATGATCTGGCTTTACTTGGCCACCATGTTACGATCTTTGAAAAACTTCCTCTACTTGGCGGTATGATGGCCGTTGGGATACCTCGGTACAGAATCCCCAGGGACATCCTTTCAGCAGACATAAAAGCCATTGAAGATCTTGGTGTTGAGATGAAGACCGGTGTTACCTTTGGACAAGATATAACAATTAAGAGTCTTAAAGATGATGGCTATCATGCAGTTTTTTTGGCAACAGGTCTGCACTTGAGCCGAAGGTTAAACGTCGAAGGGGAAGACCTTGCCGGTGTGCTGAAGGGTGTTGACTTCTTGCGACATGTGGCTCTTGGAGAGTCAGTGGCTGTAGGAAAACGGGTTATTGTCATTGGTGGGGGCAATGTTGCTATCGATGTAGCCAGGACAGCTTTACGGGTAGGGGCACAAGATGTTTCAATGGTTTGTCTTGAAAAACAAGAGGAGATGCCTGCATCGGTTTCTGAAATCGATGAAGCCCGTGAAGAGGGTATTGCCATTTTGAATTGCTATGGCCCGAAGAGATTTTTGGAAGAAAACGGGAAGCTCTCCGGTGTAGAGTTTAAGATTTGCACCTGCCTTTTTGATGAAAAAGGCGCCTTTTGTCCTCGCTATGATGAAACGCAACTCACGGAGATAGAGGCTGATACGGTGATCGTTGCAATCGGTCAGGCTGCCGACCTGTCTTTTATTAAAATGGATAATATTGCTGTGACAGAAAGGGGTGGTCTTAAAGCTGACCCCACAACTTTGCAGATGCCAATTTCAGGGGTTTTTGCCGGGGGTGATGCAGTGACCGGGCCTGCCACAGCCATCAAGGCCATTGCTGCCGGCAAAAAAGCCGCCATTTCCATAGATCTCTTTTTAAGGGGAGAATCGTTGCCAACGGCTAAGCAATCGGAAATGCCTGAGACACGAAGACTCCCTGAGCGTATAGTGGAAAAGGCCAAGTCCATGCCAAGGTGTAAGGCGCAAACCCTTTCAGCAGAAAGTAGACTTCCTAACTTTGATGAGGTGGCGACAGGTTTTACTGAAATTGAAGCCATCCAGGAAGCTCAACGTTGCCTTCACTGCAACCTGGGAGCACGTTTAAATCATGAGCTATGCATTGGGTGCGGTACTTGTGCAAAGGTTTGCCCCCTGGAAATTCCTTCTGTAGATGCGGACGGGAGAGCGGATATTGACATCTTTCAATGTCAGGCATGCGGAACCTGTGTCGCTGAATGTCCGGTGCAGGCTATCGATATAAACCTTTGTCCCAGAGGATACATTGTCTGTGAGGTTGAAAAGGGGCTCAGACAATCACAGATTGACGACTCTTTCACAGTGGGCCTGTTTTCTCAATACGGCAACTTCACCTCTAATCATTTAGATGCTCTTGGCAGGGACTTTCCACAGGTTGTCCCCGTAATGATATTTGGTATGGAAAGGGTCAGTATCTCTGATTTGCTGCGAACATTTCAACTCGGAGCTGACGGGATTTTGATGGCCGAAGCACCCGAAGAAAAGCCTCCATTTCCTGGGACCCGGTCATTGATAGAAAAACGGAGCGGAATAGCCAAAGAGATTCTTAAACTCCTGGGCTTAGGTGAAGAACGTTTGATCTTATACACAATGCCGAAGGAAGGGCTTTTTGAAGAGTCGTGGTTGGCCAGGACAATTGAGGGAATTAGGTCACTGGGACCAAATCCTCTTAGAAAAGGCGCAGGAACAGCATGAGTATTCAAGGGCTGATCAAAAAAACCAGGGTGTCTTTATGCCAGGATTGCGGGATATGTACTGGGAGTTGTCCCGTTTCAAGGGTGTTGCCTAGTTTTTCACCTCGACAGATGATAGGAAGACTTATCCTCAGTGCTGATTTGGACATGGAGGAAGAGTCTTTGAGAGAGGAGGATATTTGGTCATGCCTGACATGCGCCCGTTGTCTTGAAAGGTGCCCTTCCAAGGTGGAATATCTTGAATTTGTTAGAGCTGTGCGCGAAGAAGCGTTTAGGATTGGAAACAAAACCAGATATGCTCACGACGGGATTACTCAGACCCTTGTTCAAATGCAGACTGCAGGTATGCCACAGAGCAAGACCGCTTGGGCGCGGGAAGCCGGCAGGATTCAGGATGAGGGCGAGTACTTTCTGTTTGTAGGATGTCTTCCTTATCTTGATGTCGTTTTCAGGGAACTTGGTGTTTCTCCGCTTGGCTCTGCCGGCAGTATGTTAAAGATACTCAACAGACTTGGGATCGATCCTGTAGTCAGAAATGAGGAACGCTGTTGCGGCCACGACATGCTATGGAACGGCAATGTGGATTTATTTAAGGAGTTGGCAGCCTTCAACATAGAATTGATAAAGCGCTGTGGTTGTAAAAAAGTTATATTTGGTTGCCCTGAAGGATATCTTACTTTTAAGACTTATTATCCTCTTTATTTCGGAGAGTTAGACTTTGAGATCATTCATTTTTATGATTTTATTAGCGACAAAATCACAAACAATGCCTTTAATCTGTCACCTGTTGAGTCTACAGTGACGTATCATGACCCGTGCAGGCTGGGAAGAATGGCCGGCATTTACGAGGCTCCACGGAAAATCATTGCCAGCATACCAGGCATGAAACTGAAGGAAATGGAGCGCAACCGGGAAAGTTCTGTTTGCTGCGGGGTAAGTTGCTGGGCCAATTGTTCCAGTTATTCCAAGCAAATCCAAATGGACAGAATTAAGGAGGCAAAAGCTACAGGAGCAGATACATTGATCACTGCCTGTCCAAAGTGTAACATTCATTTTACGTGTGCTTTATCTTCCAGCGATATAGAAATGGAAGTTAAGGACTTAACTCATGTGATGGCTTCGGCCATGAATATTTAGGAGTGACATTAGGTGAGGTCATATGAGTAAAGACGTTCTGGTAATTGGCGGTGGTATCGCGGGGATACAAGCGTGCCTGGATTTGGCGGATCAGGGCATAACTGTTTATCTGCTGGAACGTCTTCCAAGTATTGGCGGGAAAATGGCACAACTGGACAAGACCTTTCCGACCAATGACTGCTCTATCTGTATTATGGGCCCGAAGCTTTTCGAGGTAGAGCGGCATCCCAATACCCACTTATTGACTTATTCAGAAGTTGAAGCAGTCGATGGAGAAGCTGGTAACTTCATGGTAAAGATTAAAAAGAAGGCTCGCTATATTGATGAAGACAAATGTACTGCCTGTGGTCTATGTGCCGAGAAGTGTCCAGTGATTGTTCCGGATCAATTCAATATGGGCTTGGGGACAAGGAGGGCAATCTACAAATACTTTCCTCAAGGTATCCCTTCCGTATATACTATTGATGATAGTGTCTGCCGCGTTTTTCAGGGCAAAAAATGTAAAATTTGTGCCAAGATTTGCGAAGCAGAGGCTATTGATTACGAACAGAAGGACATTGTTTTCGAGCTCAACGTGGGAGCCATTATCGTGGCAACAGGCTTCGAGGTGTTTGACCCGTCAGATATTAAATCTTATGGATACGGTACTATTGCCGATGTGATTACGGCCTTGGAATTTGAACGGCTCCTGAATGCGAGCGGACCCACAAGGGGACACCTGGAACGTCCATCCAGCCTGAATATCAAAGCTGAAATCAAACAAACGGAAAAGAAAATCAAGAAGGCCAAGGCACGGTTAAAGAGCCTGGAGAAGAAAAACCAGGGGTCCACTGACGAAGCTCGCAAAACTTTGGCAGCATTGGATGAAAGACTATCAGGTTTAAAAGCCAAGGAAGCGGCGTTGGGTGATGTCAAAGACATCGCGTTCGTCCAGTGCGTAGGCTCTCGTGATCTTAGATATAACGCTCATTGCTGTAGTTATGGTTGCATGCACTCGGTCAAGGAGGCTATTGTTTCCACGGAGCATGGTTCAGAAATCAGGTCTACTATATTCTTTACAGATATGAGAGCTTATGGAAAAGAATTTCATGAATATTTCCTGAGGGGGGGGGCGGAGTATGGCATCCAATTCGTTCGTGGCCGGGTCGCGGAGATAAACCAGGATGACCACGGCAGACCTGTTATATGGTGTGAAGATATGGATGCACGAAAAGTTAAAAAGCTTCCCTTTGATCTGATTGTGTTGGCAACGGCCTGTGTGCCGAGCAAAGGTATTGAAAAATTGGCTAACATCATGGGTTTTGATTCAGATCAAAGCGGTTTTGTTAAAACAGATCCGAATAAACCGACCACTACTTCTGCCAAAGGTATCTTTGTATGTGGTTGTGCTAATGGGCCGATGGATATACCTTCATCAGTGTCCATGGCAAGTGCGGCTGCTTCAATGGCCGCCCAGACCGTGAAGGGGCTGGGATAAAACTGCGCAATTTTAATTATGTGGAAAATAAAGTGAACACAGAACTTAGAATAGGGGTCTTTATTTGTCACTGCGGCATCAATATCGCCGGCGTTCTTGACATTAAAGGCTTATGTGAGTACGCCAAAGCTTTACCAAATGTGGTAACAGCACAGGCCAATCTGTTTACTTGTGCTGAAACAGGCACATCCGCAATAAAGAAAGCTGTCAAAGATAATAACTTGAACCGGGTTGTCGTGGCTGCCTGTACGCCCCGTACCCACGAGCCCCTGTTCAGGGCCTCATGCAAGGAGGCAGGTATTAATCCCTTTCTGTTTGAAATGGTCAATATTCGGGAGCATTGCTCCTGGGTGCACAGGCACAACAAGGATGCTGCCCAGGCTAAAGCCGGAGACCTTATTCGGATGGCGGTTGCCAAGGCTGCTTTTTTGGAACCGATTGAGACATTTAAATCAAAGGTCGAACCCCTTACTTTGGTTATTGGATCTGGGATTGCAGGCATGACGTCAGCGTTGGCATTAGCCGATCAAGGCTTTGAGGTTATTCTTATAGAAAAAGAGGAAAACATGGGCGGCCTGTTAAGGCATCTACACAAGATAGCCCCTGCTAACGTAGCTGCCTCTGAGTTGATCGAAGAAAAGATTGCGGCCATCAAGAAGAATAAACGCATTAAATATTTTACTTCCGCTATACTTGAAGAAGTTACGGGCTATGTGGGAAATTTCTCAGTAAGATTTTCATGTGGCAATGACTCCTATACCTGCAAAGTCGGAGTTATTATAGTGGCTACCGGTGGTATTCCCTTGAGGCCTGAGGGCCTGTTCAACTATGATGGGAAAAATGTAATCACCCAGTCTGAACTTGAGATAAAATTAAAAAAAAGAGACATTGAGGCCAAGAGTATCGTGATGATCCAATGCGCAGGTGCCCGCATTCCTGAGCGCAACTATTGTTCCCGCATCTGTTGCATGGTAGCTATCAAGAACTGCCTTTATTTAAAAGATATTATTAAAGACGCTAAGATTTTCGTTCTGTTTCGCGATATCCAGGCCTATGGAGTGGAAAACGAAGCACTTTTACTTAAGGCCAGAGAAGCGGGTGTCAGGTTTATCAGGTATAGGCCGGATACCCCACCTGTTGTTGAAAATTGCAAAGTGAAAATCTATCATCCTGCAATGGGCAAGGAAATTTTTTTGCCGGCAGACCTGGTGGTGCTTTCAACACCTATTGTGGCTCACGATGATGCTGAGAGTATTTCAAGAATACTGAAGGTCCCAATCAATGGAAATAAATTCTTTTTGGAAGCACATGCCAAGCTTAGTCCCCTGGATTTTGCTTTCAATGGCATCTATTTGTGCGGCAATGCCCGTTATCCGGCAACTGTCCGTGAGGCTACTTGTCAAGCATTAGGAGCCGCGTCACGGGCATGTATTACTCTATCGCATGATACCATTGAAAGGGTGGGTACGGTCGCTTCTGTTCAAGAAGAATTGTGTTCCACTTGTTTTACCTGTATCAAGGTCTGTCCATATAATGTTCCTTATATAAATGAACGGGGCAGGGCTGAAATAGAGCCTATGCAATGCCAGGGGTGTGGTATCTGCGTTGCCGAGTGTCCGGCTGAGGCCATCGAATTTAAATATATTAGCGACAAGCAGATCATGGCAGCATGTGAAGCATTGCTTGCATCATAGGGATCAGGAGCAGGGTTAATGGACAACTTTGAACCTCTTATCGCTGTGTTTAGTTGTCATTACTGCAGTTATGCGGCCGCTGATCTGGCTGGGTCATCAAGGATTCAGTATCCTCCAAACATCAGGATTATCAAGGTGCCATGTACGGGTAGAGTAAGCGTTAATCATATCCTCATGGCTTTAGAAGATGGTTCGGATGGTGTATATGTGGCTGGATGTTTGAAAGGGACGTGTCATTTTATCAGAGGCAATTATAAGGCCGAGAAAAGGGTTCAGTACGTGAAAGATTTGCTAAGCGAGATAAATATAGAACCTGAGCGGGTGCAGATGTATTTTATGTCAGCCGCCGAAGGAACCAAGTTTGCTAATGTGGCCTTAGAAATGACAGAAGCTATAAAGAAAATAGGCCATAGCCCTTTGAACAAGAGCAGATCCTAGAGAGGTGCATATGATAGTAGGCGAAAGAAAACCAATGGAAGAGCTCTTGGGAATGATTGAAGATTTTGAGAGGATCCTTGTTCTAGGATGCAAAGGCTGTGTAACAGTCTGTTGTGCCGGAGGACCTAAAGAGGTGAAAACATTATCAACCCTTATCCGCATGGACAGAAAACAGAAAGGGAGGAAAGTCATAACTATCGAAGCTTCAACAGAATTGCAGTGTGAACCGGAAAGCATTAGACCCATCTTGGAGAAGATGGCCAATCAATATGATGTTGTTCTATCTATGGCCTGCGGAGCTGGCGTCCAAACTGTAGCAAAATTATTTCCTGATAAGCTTGTACTACCCGCATTGAACACAAACTTTACAGGGATAGCGGAAGAACATGGTGTTTGGACAGAGGCATGTTTAGCCTGTGGAGACTGCGTTTTAGGGAGAACAGCAGGTATCTGTCCCGTGACTCTTTGTGCCAAGGGACTTCTGAACGGACCATGTGGTGGGGCTTCTGAGGGGAAATGCGAAGTCTCAAAAGATCAACCCTGTGCCTGGCAGGAGATCTACCATGCTCTCAAACGATTGAACAGGTTGCATTATCTGAAACAGAAGCCGCAGGTGAAGGACTGGCCAGTTCATCCAGGCAGAGTGGTAAGAGAAGATTTGCGGGAGGTTGAGACCACATAAGTTATGGCTACTGTTACTGTAAGGGTGCGACTATGAGTTTTAGAGAAAGCCTAGAATCAGGGAAATTTCTGGTGACTGCTGAAGTTGGACCCGGCAAGGGAACTGATGTAGAGCATTTATTGAAAGCTGCAGATATTATCAAAGATCGGGTGGATGCCATCAATGTCACGGATTTGCAGAGTTCGGTAATGCGCCTTGGCTCCATGGCTTTTTCTCATTTATTGACCGATATGGGTATCGATCCCATTTTCCAGATGACCGGAAGGGACCGGAATCGCCTGGCCCTTCAATCAGATCTCCTGAGTGCTTGGGTCCTTGGGATTAGAAATGTGCTTGCCTTAACAGGTGACCACCCGACTATGGGCGACCATCCTCATGCAAAACCGGTTTTTGATCTTGATTCTGTCTCGCTTCTGGAAATGATTGGCAAACTGAATTCCGGTTATGATATGGCAGGGAACGAATTGAAAGGGGCTCCCGAGTTTCTCCCTGGAGCGGTGGTTAACCCAGGAGCAGACAACGAAGCAGCTCTGGATTTGCAGATTATGAAGATGGAGAAAAAGATTGAGGCGGGTGCCAAGTTCTTTCAAACTCAGGCGGTTTATGATATAGATCTTTTTGAGAAGTTTATAAGGCGGGTAGAGGGGTTTAAAGTCCCGATTATAGGCGGAGTCATATTGCTGAAATCAGCAGGTATGGCAAGGTTCATGAACAAGAATGTGGCAGGAGTCTTTGTGCCTATTCCTTTGATAAAAGAAATGACAGATACAAAAGATAAAGTTAAAAAATCAGTTGAGATTGCAGCTCGTATAGTAAAAAGACTGAAAAATCTATGCCAGGGCGTACATATTATGGCACTTGGCTGGGAGAAAATGATTCCTGCTGTATTGGATCAAGCAGGTATATAAGGAGGAAAGAATAATGGCTTTTGAGGTACCAAAAGTATCTTACACTGGGAAGATAAGAGAAATTCCGCTGGGACGGGAAGGAAGCACAGTTACTGTTGGCGGTGAATCGTGTTATTCGTTTCATCTTTTTGAAGGTGAAATGCCTTATACTCCGAAGATAGCAATGGAGGTTTATGACAGTGAACCAGAGGACTGGTCCGATACAGCATTGGAACCGTTTGCTGATGTTATTAAGGATCCTGTTGCATGGGCTCGTAAGTGCATTGACACATATGGGGCGGAAATGATTGCATTGCAACTGGCCAGCACCGATCCCAATGATAAGGATATTTCAGCTGACGAGGCTGCTAAGATCACTAAAAAAGTCGCTGATGCAGTGGAAGTCCCACTGATTGTGTGGGGATGTGCAAATGTCGAAAAGGATACAGAGGTATTGAAGGCGGTTTGCGAAGTTTGCGAAGGTAAAAACCTGATTATAGGTCCTGTTGTGGAGGGCAACTATCGGGCGATTGGGGCAGCGGCAATAGCCTATAAGCATACTGTGGTTGCATCAACACCGATCGACATTAATCTTGCCAAACAGCTCAATATACTTTTAGGAAATTTAAATGTGCCGGATGAAAAGATTATTATTGATCCTTCTACCGGTGCTCTGGGATATGGACTTGAATATTGTTACAGTGTAATGGAACGAATTCGGATGGCAGCGCTGGTTCAGGAAGATGAAAGACTTCAGTTCCCGATTATTTCTAATCTCGCAAAAGAAGTTTGGAAAACGAAAGAAGTAAAAGTAACTGAAGCCGAAGCACCGTTATTGGGAGATCTGGGTAAAAGAGGGATATTAATGGAGGCCTTAACGGCTCAGTGTGTACTCCTTGCCGGAGCTAATATTCTGGTAATGAGACATCCTGAGGCGATTAGCTTGGTCAAACAATCAATTAAAGATTTAATGACTGGGAAATAGGAATTTCCTTTTTGCTATGAGCTAATGAGCTAACTTTATGAGAGGGATAAACAGTGTCTAAGATAATTTGTTCGGCAGCAATTCGAGGTGCCCGCAATATTGTGGGTATGGCAGAGGCAAAATATGAGGAAGCATTGAAAAAATGGGGGCCTGATCAAAAGATCGAATTCCCCAATACAACATATTATCTTCCAATTATCTATGGTATGCTTGGCATTCCTGTCAGCACTTTAGGGGATGTCAAACAAGTAATGGACAAATGCAATGAGCTGGTTCCTGCTACAGTAAGTGATAATGTCTGGCTTCCATATCTGGCCCCGGCACTTGAAGCAGGGATGGCCACATTTTTTGCAGAAGAGATAATTGAGGCGATTAGATATCTTGAAGAACCGGATTTTTATACAAAGGGAGAGGACCCGCTCCCTGATAATATCTGGCTGGGTGCTGCCGACGACATTATTCTGAGGAAACGTGGAGTTGAGTTTGTTGACGGTACAGCACCTGGTTTTGCTGCAATTCTTGGCGCTGCGCCGTCTAATGAGATAGCAGTAAAAATTGCATTAGAACTTCAGGAAAAAAATCTTTATGTATTCATGTGCGCTGACCACGAAGGCAAAACCATGTCGGAACAACTGATAGAGGCCGGTGTTCAGATCGGTTGGCCTACCCGGCTGGTATCTTTTGGGCCGAGCTATACAGCAGCAGTCTTTGCTATGGGGTTTGCGACACGTGCTGCAATGTCTTTCGGCGGAGTTCAACCAGGAGATTTTGCCAGAAATCTGCGTTATAATAAAGACAGAATCTTTGCTTTTGCAATGCCTTTGGGAACAGTAACGGATGAGTGGTATGCCAATGCTGCAGGTGCTATTAACTGGGGTTTCCCCACAATAGCAGATACGCCGATACCTGAGATTTTACCCACAGGTGTTTGTACATATGAGCATGTGGTCAGTAACGTCCCCCACGATAAGATTGTGGCCAGAGCTGTTGAAGTCAGGGGGTTAAAAGTCTCGGTTACCAAAATCGATATTCCCATGTCTTACGGTCCTGCATTTGAGGGAGAGCGTATCCGCAAGGATGATCTCTATTTTGAATGCGGCGGCGGAAGAACTCTCGGAGTCGAGCTGACCGTTTCAAAAGATATGTCAGAGGTAGAGGACGGAAAGGTTGAAATGGTCGGCCCTGACCTTGATCAGGTTAAAGAGGGTGATAAGCTTCCATTTGCAATGCTTATAGAGGTTGCCGGGCGCCAGATGCAGTCTGACTTTGAACCGATATTAGAACGCCAGATCCATCATCTTGTTAACTATGTCCAGGGTATAATGCATATCGGGCAGAGAAGCATTATGTGGATCAGGGTTGGAAAGGCTGCTGTTGAAAAAGGATTCTTGCTCAAACATCTTGGCAAGGTTATGCATGCAAAATACCACCAGGATTTTGGTAATATTGTTGATAAAGTCCAGGTTAAAATTTATACAGATGAAGAAAAGGTCAAAGAGGTTTTAGAACAGGCAAAGAGAGTATATAAACAGAGAGATGCAAGAGTTGAAGGTATGACCGATGAAACAGAGGAGACATACTATTCATGTACATTGTGTCAGTCTTTTGCTCCCAGCCATGTATGCGTAATTACCCCTGAACGTGCAGGGATGTGCGGCGCCTATAACTGGCTTGACTGTAAGGCTTCTTTTGAGATCAACCCTACGGGCCCAAACCAGCCAATTATAAAAGGCGAATGTACGGCACCTGTTCTTGGACAGTGGAAGGGAATCACTGATTTTGTTTACAAAGCGTCACGCCAGAAAGTAGAACAAGTATCTGCATACAGCCTGATGAATTCTCCAATGACTGCATGTGGCTGCTTTGAGTGTGTGGCTACAATCCTTCCCATGTGTAATGGCATTATGGTAGTTAACAGAGACTTTATGGGCATGACACCATGCGGAATGAAGTTTACAACTCTTGCCGGCATGGTAGGCGGTGGAAACCAGACTCCCGGTTTCCTTGGTGTAAGCAAGTATTATATTTGCAGCAAAAAGTTTCTTGTAGCTGAGGGAGGCTTGAAGCGTGTTGCATGGCTTCCAAAGATGCTGAAAGAGGAACTTGCCGAAAGAATGAAACCAATATGCGAGGAAATGGGTATTCCGAATTTTGCGGATATGATTGCTGATGAAACAGTTGGAACCACAGAAGAAGAAATTCTTCCTTTTCTCGAGGAGAAAGGGCATCCTGCTCTTACAATGGATCCGTTGATGTAGATTGGTCGAGTAGTCAAGTAGTCGAGTAGGTGATTGGATGATTGGATGATTGGTTGATTGGGGATTGGATGATTTGATAATTGGATGATTTGATAATTAGTTGATTGGGGATTGGATTGGGTGGATTTAACGAATCATCAAATCTACCAATTATCAAATCATCAAGGCATAAGGAGAAGAATGGTTATGGGACTTTCAGGTATAGAGATTTTTAAAAAGCTTCCGAAAACTAACTGCGGCAAGTGCGGGGTTCCCACCTGCTTGGCGTTTGCCATGAAGCTGGCAACCGGTCAGGCGGAACTCGATGCATGCCCGGATATCCCTGATGCTGTGAAAGAAGAGATCGGTGAAGCTTCGGCACCTCCAGTAAAAACTGTGGTTATAGGTACGGGTGACCGCGCAGTAAAGTTGGGCGGGGAAACTGTGTTATTCCGTCATGAGAAACGTTTTGAAAATCCTCCTGCATTTACGCTTCTCCTTTCTGATAAAATGGATGAAGCAGAGATTACAACCAGGCTCAAAAAGTTTAATTATACTGTCTATGAGCGAGTCGGTGTTGTGTTGAGGCCCGAGCTGGTTGCGATAAAAGCAGAATCCGGGGATGCTTCCAGGTTTGGGACATTAGTTGAGAAGGTTTGCAACGAAACCGATGCGGGTCTGGTATTAATGAACGAAGATACAGAGGCGCTTTCTCAGGTGGCCAGAAGCTGTTCAAACAGAAAGCCATTACTTTATGCTGCCAATAAGAATAATTTTGAGACAATGGGCAATTTTGCAAAAGAGCTTTCTTGTCCATTAGCCGTTAAAGCCGGCAACCTTGAAGAATTGTTTGAGGTCTCTGAAAAATTAATAGCAATGGGTCTAAAGGATTTGGTATTAGATTCAGGGGCAAGGTCTGCCAAGCAGGCGTTTGAGGATCAGATTATTATAAGAAGATCCGCTTTGTTAAAGAAATCTAAACCTTTTGGATTCCCAACAATTGTATTTCCCTGCGAAATGGCAGACAACTTGATGAAGGAAACTATGATCGCCTGTCAGATGACAGCAAAATATGGCGGTGTTATTGTAATGTCGGAAATAGAGGGGCACAGCATATTTCCGCTTTTGCTTGCAAGCATGAATATTTTTACAGATCCTCAACGTCCTATGGCCGTTGAACAGAAGATCTATGAAATTGGTGCTACAAATGAAAGCTCACCGGTTCTTATTACCGGAAATTTCTCTCTCACCTATTTTATTGTTTCCGGTGAGATAGACTCCAGCCGGGTACCGTCCTATCTGTTGATAAAAGACACGGAAGGGCTTTCAGTCTTGACTGCCTGGGCGGCAGGTAAATTTGCAGCCGATACTGTTGCGACCTTTGTTAAAAAATCCGGTATAGAGGAAAAAGTTAAACATCGCAAACTGGTTATTCCTGGTTATCTTGCAACCATAAGCGGCGAACTGGAAGAAGAACTGCCTGATTGGGAAATACTCATAGGGCCAAGAGAAGCAAGTCATTTGCCGGCGTATTTGAAACAATTGAAGATTTAAGATTGAAGACCAAGGAAATTGAAGATTGTATATTGAAAATTGAATATTGAAGGAATTCTGTCAATTTTATGACCAATAACCAATAACTAATACCCAATAACCGGAGGTTTCTTATGGTTATCTGTGTTGCAGAAAATATTAATATAATGTCGAAAACAATCGGGCCGGCAATGAAGGAGAAAAACCCCAAGCCCATTCAGGATCTGGCTCGTACATTAACAGAAAATGGTGCAGATTATCTTGACTTGAATATAGGTCCAGCCCGCAAGGGCGGTGATGAAATGATGGAGTGGCTGGTAAAAACGGTTCAAGAGGTTAGTGATCTTCCTCTTTCTCTTGATACGACAAATTTAGTTGCTATGGAAGCCGGATTAAAGGCAAATACAAAAGCAAAGCCATTGATGAATTCCGTTTCATTACAGCCTGAAAGGTTGGAAAAAGGTATTCCAATGGTTACTCAATATAAAGCGGACGTTATAGGACTTCTCTGGGGCAAGGAAGGAATGCCAAGGGATGCAAATGAACGAGCTGCTATGGCCGTTGATTTTATCTATCAGGCAAATGAGGCAGGGATTCCCACATCAGACATATGGATCGATCCTATTGCTACCCCAATATATGTTGATGTAAACCAGGTTCTATCTGGACTGGAATTCATGAGTATGTTAGGGGAAATTGCACCTGAAGCCAAATCCATTGTAGGTCTTTCCAATGTTTCCAATGGTGCGCCCGAGGATCTTCGTCCCTACCTGAACCGTACATATATGATAATGCTTATGAAATACGGCATTCATTCAGCAATAGTTGATGGGTTTGATAAAGAGCTTTTGAGTATTGCAAAAGGAGAGAGACAGGAGCATGTAAAATTAGTCCATGATATTATGGATGGAAACGAACCCGACCCTGCTTCCTTAGGTCAAAGGGAACTTGAACATTATAAAACAACGCGAGTTCTCATGGGCAAGGTTCTTTATTCACATTCATGGCTTACTGCTTAGGAATTGAAGATTGAAGATTGACGATTGAATATTGAATGTAAGGATACAAATTAATCGACAATCTTCGATATTTGGCATCTTTCATTTGTCAGTTTACATTTAACAGTAGGCAGAGACTATGAACGAAAAGTAAGTAACTTTGCCTTATTAATTAGCACGCCGAAGGCGTACCACCAATTTTCAATTTTCAATAGTCAATTTTCAATTATAAAAATGGCTGAGCTTGAAATAACGATTGACGGTCAAACGTTATGGGTTGATCCCGGCGCAACAATTTTAGAAGCTGCAAATGCGGCAGGGGTCATTATCCCAACGCTATGCTATGTGCCGACAAAAACGGTCGAACACCCTTGCGGTATATGTGTAGTTGAAGTCGATGGTAGAGAGGATTTATTGCCGGCCTGTTCCACTCCTGTGGAAGACGGCATGGAGGTCGCTACTCAAAGTGACCGCGTTATAGAGTCTATCCAGCGCATTCTATCCAGCATGCTGTCAAGACATTATGGCGATTGCATTGCGCCATGTTCCCAGACCTGTCCTGCCCACATTAATATTCAGGGATACCTCAGCCTGATTGCACGGGGTGAGTTTATTGAAGCCCTGAAACTTATCAAAGAGAAGAACCCCCTTCCACTTTCTATTGGTAGAGTATGCCCACATTTTTGTGAATCAAGATGTCGCCGCATTCTTATTGAAGAATTCATAGGTATAAATCATTTAAAACGTTTTGTGGCGGATTATGCTATTCAACATAAGGATACTGATGTCATCCCCCCTGCTCCTTCCTCCGAGCATAGAATCGCTGTGATAGGAGGAGGGCCCGCCGGGCTTTCGGCTGCTTATTATCTTTCACAAATGGGTCATTGTGTAACAATATTCGAGACCATGCCGCGACTTGGAGGCATGCTTCGTTATGGCATACCTGAATTTCGTCTTCCAAAAAAGATAGTCGACCAGGAAATAGAGAATATACTCAGAGCAGGGGTGAATACCCGGATGGGGCAGAGGCTGGGAGTTGATTTTACTATTAAAAGCCTTAAAGAAGAAGGTTTTGAGGCTATTTTCCTGGGTATAGGTGCATGGAAAAAACAGCAATCAGGCATTGAAGGAGAGGATCTGGGTGAAGTGCTTTCAGGCTCTGGTTTTCTTCTGAAGGTAAGCCTTGGGCAAGCCCCTGTAATAGGTAGAAGAGTCGCAGTTATAGGTGGTGGTCATACGGCGGTTGATGCAGCCAGGACCTGCGTGAGGATGGACGTAGATGAAGTTGTTATTATATATCAGCGCTCAATGATGGAGATGCCTGCAATTCACCGAGAAGTTAAGGAAGCTGAAAAAGAGGGTGTAAAGTTTATTTTTATGACGGGTGTTTCAAAGATTAGCAGGTGGAAAGACAATCTTAAACTTGAAACAGTCAGGATGAAGTTGAGTGAGCCCGATGATAAAGGGAGCCGTTTTCCTATTCCTCATTTAGGATCAGAAAAAATTCTTGAAGTAGATAATGTAATTACGGCACCCGGACTGGTTCCTGACCTTTCATGGATGGAAATACCGGAAGAAAGTGTAAAACCTCATGTTCTTCCCGGCGGTACCATTATTGCCAGCCCCCAATCATTTCAGACTTCAGAAAAAGGGGTTTTTGCAGGTGGGGACGTTGTCCGTGGTTCCAGAACAGTTATTCAGGCTGTTACCGGCGGCAGAAAGGCAGCTAAAGCCATTAATGCTTATCTTACCGACACGCCGTTGCCCTCTCTTAAACGCCAGATTAATTTTACTAAGGGTAAAAAGTTTGAAGATATTGATTTGCATAATTTCGAGAACATTACCCTTTGTTTAGGCGAAAAGATGCCGGTCAGGTCACCGGAAAGGCGTACACGGGATTTTGACGAAATAGAACTGGGATTCACCGAGGAAACAGCTTTTCGTGAGTCTAAAAGGTGTTTGCAGTGCGGATGCTTAGCTCTTAATAAATGTGAATTGCGCAGCCTGTCTATCGATTACGGAGTTAGATTCCCAATTTCAAAAATGCTCAAACGCCGTCAGTATGAGATAGACAGCAGCCATCCCTTTATTATTGTTGATCCAAACAAATGTATATTTTGTCAGCGCTGCATGAATAGCTGTGAATATGGAGCCTTGGAGTTAGAAGGAAAAGAGTTTGAAGAGGATGGGTTCCCCAATCTTGTTTCTATTAGAATTAATGACAAATGTGTTTCCTGCGGCGCCTGTGTTGACAACTGTCCAACCGGCGCTCTTGTGAAAGAAAATGTTACCCTGCCTGTTGCTGCAAACGAAATTAAGAAGATTAAAACGGTTTGTCCATTCTGCGGTTGTGGATGTTCTATCATTTTGAATATTAAAGGGCAGTCGATTATCGAAGTTACCACAGATCCTCTCAATGCACCCAATTTCGGGAATGTATGCGTCAAGGGCAGATTTGGAAGCGAGTTTGTCCGTCACCCTGACCGGCTTAAGACTCCACTTGTTAGAAAAGGGGGGTATTTTTGGGAGGTGAGCTGGGAAAAAGCGATTTCGCTTATTGCCCGGAAATTTTTGGAGATAAAGGCCAAATTCGGCCCCGATAGTCTGGCTGGTTTGAGTTCGGCAAAGTGTACGAATGAAGAGAATTTTCTCATGCAGAAGTTTATGCGAGCGGTTGTCGGCACTAACAATATTGATCACTGCGCTCGGCTCTGCCATGCTTCAACAGTCGCCGGCCTGGCTATATCTTTTGGCAGCGGGGCCATGACCAACTCGATTTCTGATTTTAGAAAAGCAGATGTAATTCTTTTGACCGGCAGCAATCCTACTGAGAACCATCCCGTTATAGCTCTTAATATGAAAAAGGCCATAATTGAAAACAAGACAAAGCTTATAGTTGTCGATCCCCGTGAAATCGAGATGGTGAAATATGCTGAAATCTGGCTTCGCCCAAAACCGGGAACAGATGTGGTCTGGTTAAATGGACTGATATATGTCATTATTGAGGAAAATCTGTATGATGTCTCTTATGTGGAAGAACGAACAGAGAATTTTAAGGCCCTTAAAGAGACTGTGATGAAATACAATCCTGAATTTGTTGAAAAACTCACCGGTATACCATCAGAGGATCTTAAAAAAGCAGCACGTATTTATGCTAAAGCCGGCAAGGGTTCTATTGCATATGCCATGGGAATAACTCAGCATGCATTTGGAACAAACAATGTTAAGTCAATAGCAAATTTAGCTATGTTATGCGGCAATGTCGGGATCGAAGGAGGAGGGGTTAATCCTTTGCGCGGCCAGAATAATGTACAGGGAGCCTGCGATATGGGCGCCCTTCCCAATGTTTTTCCCGGTTACCAAAGCGTTTCTGAACGGAAGAATGTTAGAAAATTTGAAAAGGCCTGGGGCATTGAGCTTTCTCCAAAACCCGGTCTTGCTGTAACGGATATGTGGCCTGCCGTTCTTAAGGAAGAACTAAAAGGTATGTACATCATGGGTGAAAATCCTGTTGTAAGTGATCCTAATCTGAAACATGTTGAAGCAGCCCTTAAAAAACTGGATTTTTTAGTTGTTCAGGATATTTTCATGACTGAGACAGCTAAACTTGCCAATGTAGTACTTCCTGCCGCCAGTTTTGCAGAAAAGGACGGCACATTTACCAATACGGAAAGGCGTATCCAGCGCGTGAGAAAGGGAATAGATCCTATCGGCGATTCAAGGCCCGACTGGGAGATTATCTGCAATTTGTCTGAGAAGATGGGGACTCCGATGAATTATAATCACCCTGAAGAGATTATGGAGGAGATCGCCAACCTGGTGCCGAGTTATGGAGGAATTCACTACGAACGCCTCAAAAATCATGGACTTCAATGGCCATGCCCAAGCTGGGAGCATCCTGGTACGCCATATCTTCATAATACTGAATTTACCCGCGGGAAAGGCCTGTTTCAGGCAGTTGAATTTATCCTTCCAAATGAACTCCCAAATAAAGAATATCCCTTTCTTCTTTCAACCGGAAGAGAACTCTATCACTACAACAGCGGAACTATGACCCGTAAGGTTAAGGGGCTCCATGCCATTTCGCCTGAAGTTATTGCAGAAATCCATCCTTCGGACGCTGAGAAAACGGAAATAGAAAACGGAAATATGGTTAAGATTGTATCCCGCCGCGGAGAAATTAAAGTCCGTGTCCGTATTACCAGAAGAAGCCCGGAAGGGACTGTTTTTATTCCATTCCATTTCGGGGAAATGCCGGTTAATCTCCTGACCAACGATGCCCTTGATCCTGTAGCCCGGATACCGGAATTCAAAGTCTGCGCAGTTAGTATCGAGCGGGTTTAACCCGCATTCCACAAGCTGATTTCATAACATCCCTCCCATTCATGCCGCTCAGCACCCGCTGTGTTTCCTCCTCACCCAAGTCCTTAGGTTTTTTGTGGTTATAAAATTCTTGCCTTTAATTAAAAACAATGTAATATTAATACATTATAACAATCAAGAAATAATCTATTAATATCAAATATCATTGATTTATTTCTTAACATTTAAATTGTTCGGCTTAACAATTATGAGTAATCAAATAATGCTACCTTGCGCCTGTGATGCGAAGAGTTCTACGGAGTAAAAATGATTGAAGAAAAGATACAAAGAAATGTTTTTGAGGTAATCAATTTACATGAATCTGATGATATAGACTATTGGCGTGATCGGAGCTATATCGAACGAATTGAAACTATAGAATTTATGAGAAAGGTGATGTTTGGTCATGATAGAGTTTCCGAGAGACTTCAAAGAGTTCTTACAATTGCTGAACTCAAAGAAAATTGAATACCTTATTATCGGAGGATACGCTGTAGGCCACAAGATCTTGTTGATTTTGATAAATTGCAAAATGAATAAATCGTAGAACATCAGCTTTGAGTATGACGCAGCTTGGCAAGCCTATACCTGATGACATTAAGAGAATTCGTTCCGCATGTTCGCACCCGAAGGGACTGTTTTTATTCCATTCCATTTCGGGGAAATGGCGGTCAATCTCCTGACCAATGACGCCCTCGATCCTGTAGCCAGGATACCGGAGTTCAAAGTCTGTGCAGTAAGTATCGAGCGGGTTTAACCCGTATTCCACAAGCTGATTTCACCTCTCTCTGATGTTTCTATTTACAATATGCATATTCCCAAAAAGGAAAAACTTGCAGTAAGAGGCACGACACAGTATAGTTACTACCCAGCCTTCGATCTCAATATCATGGGAGGGAAGCCCTGCATTCGTGACATGCGTGTAACTGTAGGGATGATCGTCGGCCTTGGAGGCGGCCCACTGGTCCCATATTGGCCGGCCAGACGCTTTGGATTATGAAATTTTGGAATATGCCAGATCCAACGGATAAAATTAAAAGCCAGATAGGGAAAATACAAGACAGCATTAATAAGGGTCAAAGGCAGACCTGACC
>Ga0180012_1000069_pt1 | contig 52812 bp, 48 predicted proteins | sample KR11_S2_MetaG_FD_122243 | JGI IMG/M metagenome (GOLD analysis project Ga0180012, IMG submission 122243) | Groundwater microbial communities from the Olkiluoto Island deep subsurface site, Finland - KR11_S2_MetaG | ecosystem: Environmental > Aquatic > Deep subsurface > Groundwater | place...
CGAGCGATCTCCTCCATCAGCGGGCGAAGATCCGGCTCTCCCCGGAACGGCCAATAGGCGCTGATGATGCGACCCTCTACATCACCGATCTCGGCCAGGACACGGGCGGCGATGACTTCTCCCGCCGCAATGCGAACCTCGGCGGCGACGGCAAGTCGCCCCGCGATCAGGCGCTCACGCTCCTTCGTGCGCCAAGGTTTGATATCGGTCCAGGCCGTCATGTCCGTTGGGCCGGCCAATCCCGCGTAAACGGGGTCGATCTCATGCAGAAAGCAGGCCGGTGAAGCGAAGGAGCCTCGTGCATCATCGTCAACCATCAAGCGCCCCCGATCAGCCGTCCGTTGCCCGCAGGCCGGCCTCGAGGCCCGCCAGAAGGTCATCTATGTGCTCCAGCCCGACCGAAAGCCGCAGAAGCCCGTCGCTGATGCCGGCATTGGCCCGTGCCTCCGGCCCCATGTCTGCGTGGGTCATCGTCGCCGGATGGGCAACCAGGCTCTCGACACCGCCGAGAGATTCAGCGAGCGTGAAAGCGCGCACCGCCCCCACGAAGCGCCGCACGGCGGGAACCCCGCCGGCAAGCTCGAAGCTCATCATTGCGCCAAAGCCGCGCTGCTGCTGGCGGGCCAGGGCATGATCCGGGTGATCGGCCAGACCCGGATAATGGACGCGGGCGACCGCGGGATGGCCTCGCAACCGTTCCGCAACTGCCATGGCATTGCGCTCCTGCCCTGCCATGCGCGCAAAGAGCGTCCGAAGGCCCCGCAGCGTCAGCCAGCAATCGAAGGGTGCTGCGATCGCGCCGGTCACATTGGCCCAATGCTTGAGCTTCTTCGCCTCCTCCGGGTTTGCGGCGATGACGGCACCGGCGATCACGTCGGAGTGGCCGTTGAGGAATTTCGTCGTCGAGTGCAGCACATAGTCGGCGCCGAGCGAAAGCGGTTGCTGCAATGCAGAGGACAGGAAGGTATTGTCAACCACCACCCCCGCGCCTGCATTCTTCGCAAGCATCGACAGCGCCGCGATATCGACAACCCGCAGGAGGGGATTGCTGGGTGTCTCGATCAGCACCAGTGCCGGATGGTCGCCGAGTTGCTCCTCGAAGACCTCCCTGTCGGACTGGTCGACCAGCGCTAGCCGGATCTGGCCAAGCTCGGCCCGTGCCTTCAGGAGCCGCATCGTTCCACCATAGCAGTCGTGCGGGGCGAGAACCAGGCTGCCGACCGGGAGGCGGCCAATGAGAAGATCAAGCGCCGCCATGCCGCTCGGTGTCATCACCGCACCGGCGCCACCTTCCAATTTGGTGATTGCCTCGGCCACGAGGTCCCGGGTGGGATTGCCGACCCGGCCATAATCATAGGCACGGGGCGCATCGAAACCGGCAAATTCATAGGTGCTGGAAAGGTAGAGGGGCGGTGCGATCGCGCCGAAGGCGGTATCGCTGGCAACGCCATATGCCGCAGCGACGGTTTCCGGGTGGAATTCGACCGGCGTTCGCTCGGACATTCTTGGCTCTCCTCATGTTGCAGACGCAAAAATGGCCGGATTGATTACCTGTGACAAATGAATTCTATTGCTATTTGTCCGCAACTTTATTGCGGTTATTTTCGTTGGACGGAAAAGTATGGATCACGCGATCGCTCGAACATTCCTGGAAGTGGTGAAGGCCGGCAGCTTCGTCGGCGCCGCCGAGGCGCTCAATATTTCGCAGACGGCGGTGAGCGCGCGCATCCGCGTGCTGGAGGAACAACTGGAGCGCCCCGTTTTCGTGCGCAACAAGGCCGGCGCCAGGCTAACGCCGGCCGGCGAGAAATTCCTCCCCTTCGCCTCGAGCCTGGTCCGGGTCTGGGAAACGGCTCGCAATGTCGTGGCGCTCCCGCCCGGCAGATCCCTGCTGGTCAGCCTGGGCGCCGAGCTCAGCCTGTGGAGCCCGCTGCTCTCACGCTGGCTGCTCTGGATGCACCGGGAATGCCCGGAGATTGCGGTGCGCACGACAATCGACACCGGTGAACATCTGCTGGCGCAAATGCAGGAAGGCGGGCTCGATGCCGCCGTCATCTACGGCGCCCAGCGACGACCCGGATTGGTCGCCGAACTGCTGTTCGAGGAGCGCCTGGTATTTGCCCGAACGCCGGCGCACACCGGCTCAAATGAGATCATCGGAATTGACTGGGGTGCCGATTTCGCCGCGAGCCTCCGTGCCACATTTCCTGAGAACGCAAGCCCGGCCGTCTCGATCGGTTACGGCCCGCTCGCCCTTGACTACATCCTTGCAGTCGGCGGCGCCGGCTACTTCCGAGAGGGCTTTATCCGGCCCTACCTGGAGGATGGCCGGCTGCAAATCGTGCCCAACAGCCCAACCTTTGCCTATCCCGCCTATCTGGTCCTGTCCGAGAAGACGGAGCCGGCCCTTGTTCTGCGCCTGCGGGAAAGCTTGCGCGCGGCAGCAGCTGGATCACGTTAGGACGGATCGGACAACAACTCGGCAAGAACGACGGCCTGATTGAGCTTCCGGTCTCGCGCGCCGTAGAGCAAGGTGACGGTTCTGGTCGCGCTCCGTTCTCTCAGGTCGTTGACGGCCGCGTTGCCTTTCAGCTCCAGAAGGTAGCGCTCCCTGAACTGTGCCCACAGCTCTGGTTTGTGGGCGAACCATCGGCGCAGTTCCGTCGACGGAGCGACATCTTTATCCATTCATCCAATTTGGCCTGCTCTTTCGTACAGCCGCGCGGCCAGACGCGGTCGACGAGAATGCGGTCGCCATCGTCCGCTTGGGGATCGTCATAGATACGCTTGATCCGCACAGGCATTGTCTAGCCTCCCTGGCTTACCGTGCAACCGAGGTTCGAAAGCAACCCGTCCTGCAGGCCGTAGATCCAGCCGTGAATGGACACCTCCTTGCCCGAGGCCCAGGCCGCCTGCAAAGTCGGGGTTCGGGCAAGGCGCTCCACCTGTGCGGCAACCGAAGCCTCGCAGAGACGATCGAGTTCCGGCTCGCTCCAGCATTCGCGGCACTCAAACTGACTGCGCGCCAATTCACGGATTGGTTGCAGCCAATGGTCTATCAGCCCGAAGGACCGGCCGCTGACCGCGGCCCGAATACCGCCGCAGCCATAGTGCCCGCACACGATGATGTGCTTCACGCCCAGCTGGTGCACCGCATATTCGACCACGGAAAGCATGTTGAGATCGGTCGGGTGAATGAGGTTGGCAACGTTGCGATGCACGAACACTTCCCCCGGCTCCAGCCCCGCGATCACATTGGCCGGCACACGGCTGTCGGAGCAGCCGATCCAAAGATATTCGGGCTCCTGCAAGGTTGCCAGGCGCTCGAAATAGTCCGCCTTTTCGGCCTTGCGCTCGCTGGACCAGGCTTTGTTTCGGGTGAAAAGCTCTTCAATCATATCGGTCTCCACTGTCTGACGTCTCCAAGCCTCTTGAGGAAAAGCTGACGTTTGTCAATTTTCAGGCCTGTCACGCAGTTGCGGCTTACGTTCGCTCTCTTTCCAGCCTGCCGATGAGCGCTGACCACAAAACCCTGTTCGAAACCGGCAGGCAGGTCTTTTCGGCCAACTGCGCCGCCTGCCACGGCGAGGACGCAACTGGCAGCACCGACATGGGCGAACCGAGCCTCAACGACAAGACCGTCGACGCCACTTGCCCGCCAGCGCGGCCTTCGGCTGGCTTTTCGCCGGCTGGTGCGACCTCTGGCACAATCCGTTGCCGAGCCTGCTCTAAGTAGCACGCATCATCTGCGCGCAGCCCTGCATTGGCGCGCCATTGCCACGAGCAAGTCAGATGATGCTGAAGTCGCCGGAAGTCAGCAGCAGATCGACGCTGAGCACACCGATCAACACGCTGCCGCCGGCGGCATTGCCGTTGCTGTCGTAGAACAGATTGCCCGTATCGCTCTCGTAGATGATGCGGTCGCTTGCATCCTGTGCCAGGCCGGTATTGTTGCGCACGAAGGCGCCTGCCGCCAGCACTCCGACCGCGCCGATGGTCGTGAACACGCTGTTTTCCAGCGCGATCGTGTCGTCGGCCACGGAGAAGTCGGTGATCTCATCGACATTGGTGACGGCGTTTGGCGCCGAGTGGAAGACAAAGGTGTCGGCGCCGGTTCCGCCGGTCAGCGTGTCATTGCCGACATTGCCGAAGAGCCTGTCGGCCCCGGCACCACCGTTGATGGTGTCGTCCCCGCCCGCGCCATTGAGGATGTTGTTGCCCGTGTTGCCGGTCATCACATTGTCGAGCGCATTGCCGACGCCGTTGATGTTGCCGGCACCGAGCAACATCAGGTTTTCGAAATTATTCCCGAGCGTCCAGTTGACTGCGGCCTGCACCGTATCCGTGCCCTGCCCGACGGCCTCGGTGACCACATCTGCGACGGAATCGACAATGTAGGTGTCATTGCCCGCCAGCCCTGCCATCGTGTCGGCACCGCCGCGGCCGTTGAGGATGTTGTTGCCGCTATTGCCCGTCATGGCGTTGGCGAGGGCATTGCCCGTGCCGTTGATGTTGCCGGCGCCGAGCAATGTCAGGTTCTCGACATTGTCTCCCAGGGTCAAGCTGACGGCCGTCTGTACCGTGTCCGTGCCATTGCCGACTGTCTCGACGACGACGTCGGCAAGCGAATCCACCACATAAGTGTCGTTGCCGGCCAGGCCTGTCATGGTGTCGGCGCCCGCGCGACCGTTCAGCACATTGTTGCCGCTGTTGCCCGTCAGCAGGTTGGCGAGGTCGTTGCCGGTGGCATTGATATTACCGGCGCCGACGAGCGTCAGATTTTCGACAACACCTCCAACTGTGGCACTCTGCAAAAGACTGAAGCTGATCGAGGACTGAACAGTATCTGTTCCGCTTCCCCCGTCATTGAGTTCATCGACGATATCGCCGGCATTGTCGACGACGTAAGTGTCGTTGCCCGAGCCGCCAATCATCTCGTCTGCGCCGGTGCCACCATCCAGCCTGTCGTTGCCGCCACGCCCGACAATCAGGTCACTACCGCCACGACCTCTGAGAACGTTTGCGACCAAGGAACCAAAAATATCGTCGCCGACATTGGTGCCGGTGGCGTTCTCGATGCTTGCAAATTCCTCCACACGCGCAGCGCCGGTATTGGCGAAGTTCTGTGCCAGGTCGATCGCGACGCCAGTGCCGCCGAGCGTGTTATTCTCATCGCGAAGCTCGTAGCTGAGCGTGTCGGTACCGGCGCCGCCGTCGAAGAAATTCTGCCAGCCTTCAGAAATGAAGGTGTCGTTGTCGGATTCGCCGAAATATTGGCTCTTGAAGGTGGTCACGGCGATGGTGTCGTTGCCACCGCCGGCACGCACCACATCGCCCGGCTCGCTGGCGAAGGACGCAAAGCCCGTACCGACATAGGTGTCGTTGCCGGTACCGAGGAGAATTTCGTTGCCGAATTCCTTGGCGTTGACAACGCTGTCGTTGCCCGCACCGGCATCGACGAAATTACCCCCGCCCAGATCGTCGGAGCGGTCGAGTATGATCGTGTCGTTGCCACCGAGAGCGATGATGCGGATTTCGGTTTCGCTGCCCTGTTCAATGCGGTCTGCGCCGTTGGTGCCCGTGATCGTTCTGCCCATCGTCCCAACTCCCTGGGTTTGTGTTGTTCTCGAAACTCTTCGTAGCCGACCCCGGAGAGCCGTTCTGTTCCGCAGGGAACAAGCTCGTCGTTTCTTTTCGCTGTTCAGCCTTCGCTCATGGCGCCCCGCATCATGTCGCGAACCGGTTCGAAGAGACAACCGGCAAAACGGGGCGCGCGGGTAACGACGATGACATCCAACGGAATGCCCGGTTGCAGGCTTCCGGCCATCTGCGCCGGCAGCAAGGCACTGTCGACGGCAATACTGGCCTCATAGAAGTCTATACTACGGTCCTTGTCGACCACGGCATACGCAGAAAGCCTTGTCAGCACGCCGCGAATTTCGGGCAGGTCACGGCCGTGAAAGGCGGGGAAGCGAAGTTCCGCCTGCTACCTGGCATGAGATCATCGATGACTGTTGCCGGGATGCGCGCCTCGTCCACCAGCCGTTCGGACACTGGAACGATATCGAGAAGCGGCTGAGCGGGGAAATCACGCCGCCCTGTGTGAACACCTTGAGTTCCTGAACCGTGCCATCGATGGGCGCGACGAGTTCGGCCCGATGACCACAACCTGCCCTGAATGCCCGTCGGGCGCTCTTTCCGGCGGAACAGGGGACGGGCGGCAGATCGCTCACTCCATTTGCCGATTGGAAGGCGGCGGACCGGCATGCTACCCATAGGGCCGTGCCTTCAGGCGGGCGGGAGACGGGCATGAACTATCGCTGGACTTCGGCGCTTCAGGCGCTCGGCGGGGCGGTGCTGGCTGTGGGCGCGGTTGGCCTCGCCTGGCTGGTTATTCCCGAACGCTCGGTCGAAGGCTGGCGCGAAGCCGCCACCGACCGCCTGCTCGTGCAATCGGCCGCCCCGTCCGGGCAAGTTGTCGCGGTCGATATTACGAGGCAAGCCTTGATGCCGTCGGGCCCTGGCCCTGGCCCCGCACACGGCTGGCCGAACTTCTCGGGCGCATCGCCAATGGCGTGCCGCGCGTGGTCGGTGTCGACATTGTTCTGGCGGGCGAGGATCGCTACGCGCCGCGCCGCCTGATCGAAGGGTTGGTCCCTACCGACGCAGCCGTGCAAAACCTCCTCACCGTCCTGCCGGATACCGATGCGGATCTGGCCACCGCCGTCAGCGCAGCACCGACCGTGCTGGCGGCCCTCTTCTCCGATCGGCAGGCCAACCCTGACCCCGCTGCACCGGCCGCCACGCTTGCCTCCGTTCCCGTGCTGATGACGGGCACCATGCCGAAACTTGCGCCCTGGGCCGCCGCCGGTGCGATCACGCCGCTGGCAAGCATCGCCGGCAAGACAGCCGGCATCGGCATCGCATCGCTGACAGGCGATCACGACGGCCTTGTCCGGCAAGCCCCGCTGATGGGCGCAGCCGACGCAGCCATCGTACCCGGCCTTGCCGCAGAAGTGCTTCGCCATTCGCAAGCGGCCAGCGCCTTCATCCTCGACGGCACCCGCGGCCTCCTCTCCATCGGCGACTACAGCGTGCCGCTGACGCCGGATCTTGGAATGCGCCTGCGCCCGTCCCTGCCGCAATCCTGGTCTGCCCGCACGGTATCGGCCGCCACCGTTCTCGCGGGCGCTGAGCCGACAAGCCGTTTCGAAGGCAAGATCGTGCTGGTTGGCGGCAGCGCGCCTTCGCTCGGCGCACTCCGCGCGACGGCGGCCACACCGCTTGCCCCCTCGGTGCAGATTCAGGCGGACGCGGTGGAAACGCTGCTGTCTCGGCAAATCCCCTATCGGCCCGGCTGGGCACTGCCGCTGGAAATCGTCGCCTTCATCGCTCTCGCCGCCATTGGCGCGCTGACGGGAGCGTTGCTTGGTGCGGCCACAGCCGGCAGCATTACCCTTGCGGCGGCGGGTCTTTGGGTCGGCGGCGGCCTGATGGCGCTCGCCACCCGCTCGCTTGTGATCGATCCCGTGACACCCGCATTAGGAGCGATCGTGGCGGTGATGGCCGCCGGGCTCGTCTCTGCGGTGATGCAGCGCCGTTTGGCGGCCAGTATCAGGCGCCGCTTCGAACAGCATCTTGCGCCGGCCGTGGTGGCACGGATCGTCGATCGGCCCGATATTGTCCGCTTCAAGGGCGAGCGGCGCGAAATCACCGCACTCTTTACCGATATCGAAGGCTTCACCTCCCTCACCGACCGGCTCGAGGCCATGACGCTGATTGCCCTGCTTGACGATTATTTCGCAGGCGTGGTCGAAGCCGTGGTGAAGAATGGCGGCATGGTCGACAAGATCGTCGGCGATGCGGTCCATGCCCTCTTCAACGCCCCCGTCGAGCTTGAGGACCATCCACGCCAGGCGCTCGCCGCCGCCCGCGATATCCTCGCCTTCACCAATGCCTTCATGGATAGCGAACCGGCGCGGCGCGCCGGGCTCGGCCGTACCCGCATCGGCCTTGAAACCGGCGAGGCCGTGATCGGCGATGTCGGCACGGGCACCAAGGTCGACTACACGGCACACGGCAGTGCGGTAAACACTGCTGCCCGGCTGGAGGCGCTGAACAAGCAATTCGGTACGAGCATCTGCGTCGGCCCCATCCTGCGCGCCTGCCTTGCGGACGTGGCGTTTCGCCCGCTCGGCGCGGTGGATGTGTGCGGTCGCGGCACGATGGAAGTGTTTACGCCTGCCGGGAATTGACCCGGACAGGCGCACCCTCAACCAAGAACGCTGCGGAAGGCCTCGTCAATACGCGCCGGTTTCCAGCGCTTGAGCGCACTTGCCGCGGCCCCGGCGGCGGCAATGTCCACGCCGTCGCCCGCCGCAAGAACACGAGTTTCACCGCCCGCTTCGACCTTCACTTCGCCACGCTCGCAGAAAATGCCGAAAGTGCCCCGACTCGGCCCGGCGAAAAACCGAGTGCCGCGCACACCGATGAGGCCAAACACCGAGCGAACCTCGATGGCCGTCTTTGGCAAAGCGTCGTCTCGGTCGAAAATCATGGCGCCGTCACCCAGCACGAGTTGCCCGCCGGAGGCGGCGACGAAACGGTCGATCTTCAGCCGGGCACTGGGGCCGAGAAAGACGTTGGAGCCGCCCTCCATGGCCAGCGCGGCGCGGGCGTCCGCCTCGGTCCAAACGAGATCGCCGAGCAGGACATCGGCCCCCGCCGAAAGCGTCCGCCTCTGGTCGATCTGGGCAAAGACGCCGCCGCTGGCGCTGCGGACATCTCCAACCTGCCTTGCCGCGCCGGCGGCATGCAGCGTGCCGGGCAGGCCAAGGCCAGCCAGAAGCAGCATGGAAAAATGGCGCCGATCCATTACGTTTTGCCGATCATTGCACATGGACTTCCATTCCCTTCGGAACCTCCGCATCAAACAGCGGCAGGTGGTTGCGTTACGAAGCGCCCATACTTTCACGCAAGAGCCGGGTGGCGCAGTTTCCGCGGAAACAGGCCGATTAATCTCCGTGACCCTCGACCAGAAGGGTCAGCGCCTCTCGATCGCAAAACAGGCGATCACTCGTGCGCTTGATCGCGCCGGTCTTCTCGAGAACGCCAAGCGCGACGTTGAGCTTGGGGCGGCTTGCGCCGACCAGACGCGCAAGCTCCCCTTGCGAATACCCAAGTTCGAGCGGCACACGCCCAATGGATGAAGACGCCGGGCGGGTGGCGAGTTGCTCCAGCAGGAAGCGCGCAAGGCGAACTTCGATACGGTGGAGCGCAATGCCTTCCATTTGCGCGGTCGTCGCGCGAAGGCGCTTGCACAAGAGCGCGATCACCGCTTGCGCCATCCCCGGCCTTTCGTGGAAAAGGGCAGTAAGGCTCGTTGCCTTGATTGCGTAGGCTGTCACATCCGTCAGCGCGGTTGCATCGGCAGTGCGCGGTCCACTGTCCAGCACGGCAATTTCGCCGATCATGTCGCCCGGGCCGGCCACGCGAACATTCAGTTCGCGCCCGCCGGCAGTGGCCAGCGTCAGCCGCACCAGTCCGTCTTCAACGAGGTAGGCCCGGTCGCCCCGGTCCCCGGCCAGGAAAAGAACGTGGCCAGCTTCGAAATGAACCGCGCGGAACGCGTCGGCGCAGGCGGCGCGGTCATCATTATCAAGCGTGGAGAACAGTTCCGTTCGGCGGAGAAGGTCGTCGAGGGGCGTTCCCTTGCTCATGCACGTGTCCCACAGCCTTCCGCCGATCCGCTTCACGGGTAAACCAGAATGCCCCCAGACCGCTGCGAGCATGCTCAAACCTTGCCACGGAAGCCGAGGGCCGACAAGCCAGCCAAGGAAGGGGTCGCGGGAGGGGCTGTTCAGGCCGGGAATGTCGACCAGTCTAGGGGCAGTCTGCTCCTCCAGCTTGTTGGCCGTTCGAGATCGGCACCCAAAACAGATCCAGGCCTTCGGCAGCGAACGCGACGATATCAACGCCCATCGGCTGATGAACCGTGCCGCCACGCACGTCAGGGGCAAACCTGCGGACTAAGCCGAGGCTTGGCAGGTTTTTTAACGTCCACCCCTCATAATACTTGCGGGCGAACCTAATCTGGCTCGCGAATTCATTTCGTCAAAGAGTGTGCAGTCATGGAAGTTGACACTGACTTTATCAAAGGACGCGTCCTTGGCCGTGGCTTGAATAGTCTGCGCGTGCGCTTCACGATCATGATCGGAGTTTTTTGCTCCCTCGTGGCGGCGCTCGAATTCTTGCTCCTGGAATCGCAGGACGGCGTCTCTTACACATTGACGGCCTTGGGATACGGGGGACTGATCGCCTCGATTGCCGCCGCTGCGGGCTTCACCTACTTTATGACGGGGCAGCTGACGCGCCCCATTCAGAACCTGAGGGCCAGTACAGAGGCCATTGCGTCGGGCGACTATGGCGCAATCGTCACTGTGGACTGCAACTGCGAAGTCGGTGGCCTGGCCGAGAGCTTTCGCAAGATGGTGGCCCGTCTCAACGACAATGTCTCCAAGATCAACACCTTGGCTTACGAAGACGGAGTGACCGGCCTTCCCAATCGCGCAGTGCTTGATGAGATCCTGGACCGGAACCGTGAACTCAAGGGGCACGTGCTTTTCATCGACCTCGATCGTTTCAAACAGGTCAACGATCTCTACGGACACCAGGTCGGCGACAGGTTACTTCAGATGGCCTCGACCAGGATGTTGGTGGACGGCCTTCAAATGACCGCAGAGGGCATGAACCGGTGCCTCACTCCGGAAAACCTTGACCTGGAATCGGCCGCATGCAGGCTTCTGTTTCGATTTGCGGGCGACGAATTCGTTGTCCTGGTCATCGGCGCAATGGGCGAAGAGGACGTGACCGACTTGGCTCAGAGGCTCATCAACTCACTGGCTGAGCCGTTTGAGATCGACGAAAGACAAATCCAGATCGGGGCAAGCGTTGGTATAGCCGTGCTCGGTCACGAGGCCGTCGGTACTGCTGATACGTTGAAATACGCTGACATGGCCATGTACGAGGCCAAGAGCCGTGGTCGCGGAACGTTTGCAGTTTTCGACGACCAGATGCGAGCCAAGGCGATCGATCACGCCGAACTCGAGCGGGACTTTTGCCATGCGATCGAAAATGACGAGATCGTTGTCCACTACCAACCCAAGATCAATCTCTTGTCAGGCGGGGTTGAAGGCTATGAAGCCTTGGTACGGTGGGCGCACCCCGTACGAGGCCTGCTCTATCCCGGCAGCTTTCTTGACATTGTAGGGGCGGGTCACGGCCTCGAGCGCATTGGCCGCAAGGTCATGTCGATCGCGGCGCACGACATCTCCAAGCTGCGGGCCTCGGGGGTGTCGAGCCGCGTAGCTGTGAACATATGCCCAACGCAGTTTGCCGATGACGACTTTGCTGATCGTCTTGCCGACTATGTCATGTCACTTGGCGTTGAACCCAGTTACTTCGAGCTGGAGGTAACGGAAGCGGTGGCTATGCAGGATATAGAGAAGGCGAGACAGCACTTGAGTACTCTAGGGTTCAGACTCAATCAATCATAGCCAGAACGCGACGAGGGTAGCGAGGGCGATAGCGGAGAGGAAGTTTCTGGCAAGCTTGTCGTAACGTGTTGCGACGCGTCGGAAGTCTTTCAGGCGGCAGAAGGCATTCTCGATGAGATGGCGGCTCTTGTAGCGCTCGGCGTCGTATCGGATCGGGCGCTTGCGATTTGAACGGCCAGGTATCACGGGGACGATGGCGGACTGGCGCAGCCGCTTTCGAAGACTGTTGGCGTCGTATCCCTTGTCCGCAAGGAGATATCGCGCACCCTTCAGGCCAGCCAGCAAGTTTGGCGCGACCGGGCTGTCTGCCGCATTGCCACCCGTCAGCATGAACGCAAAAGGGCGGCCGATCACGTCCGTGAGGACGTGGATTTTGGTGGTTTGACCACCGCGCGAGGGCCCGATAGCCTGATTTTTAGCCCCCCTTTGCCGCCATGGGCCGAGCGGTGCGCCTTAACATAGGTGCTGTCGATGGACGTGCTTTTGGTGACCGCGCCGGACCTCGCAAGCGCCTCGACCAACTGAGTCCAGAACCGTTTGCGAGACCAACGGTTGAAGCGGTTGTAGACCGTGGTCGAAGGGCCATAGTCGGCAGGACAGTCGCACCACCGGCAGCCGACCTTGAGAACATGGATGATGCCGGAGATCACCCGACGATCATCAACCCGCCGAGCACCGCCCTTGTTCCTCGGCAACAGGGGCGCAATGACCGTCCATTGCTCATCCGACAGCCAAAACAAGCGACCCATCCACACCTCCAATCCATTGTTTGTAAGATTGGAATCTGATTTGCCGCTACAAATCAACATGATCAATGGGTTTCGACCCTAAGGGACGTCGGTTTCAAGCTTTCCATCGATGACTTTGGCATGGGATTTTCCAACTTGGCCCAGTTGTCCAAGCTCCCGTATGACTCCCTCAAGATCGATCGTTCCCTCGTTCAAGACATATCGGTGAACCACGACAGCCGGATCATTGTTTCGGCCATCGTTGCGATGGCCCATGGCCTCGGCCACACCGTCGTTGCGGAAGGAGTGGAGACTGCCGCTCAGCTGGAAATCTTGCGAACGCTCGGCTGCGACACAGTTCAGGGATATTATTTGGGTATGCCTGTACCGTTCCGGGACCTAGCTACCGAAACCTGCAGTCCCTCCGGCGCAAGAGCCGCAATCGGATAGTGATCTGGGTGTCTGCGGAACGCAACGATGGACGCCCAGCCCCGGATTGCCTGCACGTACAGGATATAGCCCCCCACGGAAACGAGCGAAATCAGCAGGGCACGATGCTATTGTTTGTCGATGTCCCCATTGGGTGTCATGGGCAAGAGTTCCGAATTGCGCGAGGATGCCGGTTCCTATAACACACACCGGAGCAAAACCAGCAGTTTCCGGAGTTTCCAGTGCCGTCAGTCGCGTTTCAAATGGGCTCTTCCAGCAATATCTTTGAAGAGCCCAGTTTTGATCTCTCAGTCGTCGTTCCGGTTATGAACGAAGAAGACAATGTCGGCCCGATGATCGACCGGATCGCCAGCGCGCTTGCTGATTTCGGCAAACCCTGGGAGCTGATCCTAATCGACGACGGTTCGACCGATGCGACACTTGCCCGCGCCAAGTCCTATATCGGCCGCCCGGGCCTCACCCTGCGCATCATCGAATTCCAACGAAATTTCGGCCAGGCGGCCGGTTTGCAGGCTGGATTTGACGCGGCCCGCGGGAGGTTGATTGCCTCCCTTGACGGCGACCTGCAAAACGACCCTTACGACATTCCTATGATGATCGCCGAACTCGAGAACCGCGACCTCGACCTCTTGTGCGGCTGGCGCAAGTCCCGCCAGGATGCGCTCGTGCTGCGCAAGATCCCGTCTTGGCTGGCCAACCGGCTGATTGGGGCGGTGACCGGCGTGAAGATCCACGACTATGGGTGCGGACTCAAGCTCTATCGGGGCTCGATCATCAAGCAGGTCCGCATCATGGGCGGCATGCATCGCTTCATCCCGGCATGGATCGCAAGCGTTACACCCAGCAGCCGTATCGGCGAGGTGGTCGTCAACCACCATGCCCGCCAGTTCGGCCAGTCGAAGTACGGCATTTCCCGCACCGCACGGGTTGTGCTTGACCTGTTCGCGGTCCTGTTTTTCATGCGCTTCCGCCAGAGACCCGGCCATTTCTTCGGCATGATCGGCTTTTTTATGGGCGTCATCAGCGGCTTGATTTTCCTCTATCTCTCCTTTGTGAAGTTCGCGCTTGGACAGGATATCGGCACACGTCCCCTGCTTCTGATCGGCATGATGCTGTTCCTGGCCTCGATTCAGATGGTCACCACCGGCATACTGGCCGAAATGATGACCCGCTCATATGACGAACCGAAGGGGTACATCGTCCGCAAGACCTACGAGCAGCAGAAGGCGGACTGAGGTGATCACCATCCTTCGACAGAAACCGACCGCGGTTTTTGTTCTTTTGGCCCTCTACTTCCTGGTTCAACTCGCCATACGGCTAGTTCTGCCGCATTCGCTCGAACTAGACGAAGGCCAGCAACTGTTCTTCGCACAGTGGTTCGCATGGGGCTACGATTCGCAGCCGCCGCTCTACAACTGGGTTCAATACGGCGTCAGCCGGCTGCTCGGCCCGAATTTGCTTTCGCTCGCAGTGCTGAAGAACCTTGTCCTCTTTGCGTCCTATCTGTGCTTCGGTCTCGCCGCGCTGGCCATCCTCCGCTCACGGGATCTCGCCATAGTCGCAACGCTCTCGCTGCTGACCATCCCGCAGATCGCTTTCGAATCGCAGCGCGATCTCACGCACACCGTCGCAGCCGTCTTTGCGGCCTGCCTGTTTCTCCATGCGTTTCTCTCGACCCTGAAAACACCAAGCGTTCAAGGTTATGCCCTGACCGGACTTGCGGTCGGCCTCGGCTTTCTTTCGAAGTACAACTTCGTCCTCCTGCCAGGTGCGGCGGTGATCGCGATCGCACTCGATCGGCAGTTTCGCTCCCGCCTGCTCGACTGGCGCATTCTCATCACGGGCGCAGTCGCGCTGATCGTTGCCTTGCCCCATGGCCTCTGGTTCGTGGAACATATCGATCTTGCAACCGAACGAACGATCGGCAAGCTGACCAGTGAGGCAACCGACAGCCCCATCGCGCAGATCGTATCGGGACTGTGGACTTTTTTTCTATCCTTCATCGGCTTTGCCGGCCTGACCATTGCAGTCTTCGGCATCGTGTATCGCCAGGAGTTGCGTGCGGCATGGCACGCGCAGAACCAGTGGACCCGCCTGCTTGGCAGGATCATGGTGATCGCGGCGATCCTGCTCATTGTGCTCATCGTTTTCGGCGGAGCCAACCACATCAAGGATCGTTGGCTCACACCTGTCTATCTGATCCTGCCGCTCTATCTGGCCACGAAGCTTGAGGCCGGCGGTGTCCCGGATGCCCCATATCTTCGCCGGTTCTGGCCGATTGCCGCATTTGCGCTGCTCGCACTACCGATAATCATGCTGGTGCGTATTCCGATCCACGGGATGATAGGACGCTACGAAAAACTGAACGTCGATTATCCAAGCGCCATCAGCCAAATCCTCGCAAGCTCTCCGGCCAAACCCTCGATCGTCCTCACGACCGACACCCAGCTTGCCGGCAACATACGGTTGAGCGCACCGACGTTACTGGTGACGGTCGATGGTTATGAGGTGCTCGACAAGGACTTCACCGCAGACGACGGCCAACCGGTTCTTGCCATCTGGCGCGATCGTGGCCTTCCTGGCCCGAGCCTGCCCGACGACATGGCGAGGTGGCTTAATGCCCATGGCTTGGCCGTTCCGGCCCAAGTTCATGACATAGCAGTACCATATATATTCGGGCGTCAAGGCGATCTCTACCACTTCGCCTACGCCTTCATCTATCCGTAAGCTCACGCCTCAAATCTATTGTAGTGTATAGGTAATCCGACATATACACGGTCGAATATCTGATGCACTTGAGGGCTGACGCTGCACGTTAAGGCGATTTGCCGAACGGACGCGTGAAACCTCGTCTTCATGCGTCGGCGCTTATTTGAGCGAAGACATACAAAAGACCGGCGCCGTTGTGACCCGATCGGTGGGGCATACTGGACAAGAATGGATCTAAGGGTAAGGCATGCGTTATTTGATTACCGGTACGGGTGGCTTCATTGGTTTCCATCTTGCTCGCAGGCTGCTGGCTGCAGGTCATGCGGTCAGCGGCTTCGATGGCATGACCCCGTACTATGATGTGCGGCTGAAGCAACAGCGTCATGACATTCTCTGCGCATTTGACGGCTTCGATCCCGTCATCGGCATGCTGGAAGATAGAGACGCCCTGGAGCGTGCCGCGGCGATAGAGCAGCCTGACGTCATCATTCATCTCGCAGCCCAGGCCGGTGTGCGCTACAGCCTCGAGGCACCGGGCACCTATGTTTCGTCCAATCTCACTGGATCGTGGCACGTTCTCGAACTCGCAAAGGCCGTGCAGCCGAAACACCTACTTATGGCATCGAGTTCTTCGGTCTACGGGGCAAACGAGAGCATTCCCTTTTTGGAGAGTGATCATACGGATGAACCCCTGACCATCTACGCTGCGACGAAGAAGGCGATGGAGGTGATGGGGCATTCCTACGCCCATCTTTACAAGGTGCCGACGACGGCTTTCCGGTTCTTTACCGTCTACGGTCCATGGGGCCGTCCGGATATGGCGCTCTTCAAGTTCACCGATGCGATCATCAATCAGCGTCCCGTGGAAATCTACAGCGAAGGGCGGATGAGCAGGGACTTCACCTATATCGATGATCTGGTTGAGGGGATTCTCAGGCTTTCCGAAATCCCGCCGGCAGAAAGCAACCGGGTCGAAGCCGGAGACACGCTGTCCCGGCACGCACCCTTCCGGGTGGTCAATATCGGAGGCGGCCGACCTGCCGAACTGATCCGTTTCGTCGATATCGTCGAGGAAGCCGTAGGGCAGCAAGCAATCCGTCACTATCTTCCCGCGCAGAAGGGAGACGTGCCGCGCACATTTGCCGATCCCAAACTTCTGAAAGCCTTGACCGGCTTCGTTCCCCTGACGTCGCTGGAGGAGGGCGTACGCGAGTTTGTCAAGTGGTATCGGGAATGGCTTCCTTCTCACATGGATGGCAAAACACTTTCGTAAGACTGGTCGGTTGGAGAGGGTATGCCCCGGCCTGTCCGGAGAGTGCGCTTCCGCTACTCACCTCCAGCGGCCTAGAGGGCTTCTGGCTATTGGTCGCCTTTGACCGCCAAGCCCATGCAACCCTCGCCTATCGCAATGCGACGGTCGCAGCCGGAACGGCTGTCGAAACAATTCCCACAATATCCTTGCAGCGGCCGAAGCGCTTTGCCGCAGTCACCCGCAGGTCGCCTATGTCTGTGATGACGTCAACTCGATGGGCGGCTTCGCGCCGCTGTCGCGGTTTCGCGACCTGCAGGAGCGTTACAGGCTCTCACCCATATCGCTGACGCTCACGGTATCTCTGTTTATGGTGAGCAGGGCAGTGGCTTTGTCCGAGCTCCTCTTCCGGCGTTCTCCAGTGTTCTGCGCCTTTTCCGCCTCACTCAATAGAGCCGCGATCGGCGCGACCCGGGCCCAGGCCTCCATCCACCGGACGACGGAACCCACCTCAAGACAGGCTGGCCTACGTCGACCCTGGCTATGCTCGACCGTCGGCGACCCTCCGACGAGAGATCTTGGAATTATGCAACGCGGTGCCGTGGCCCTCAGGCGAGCCGCTTCGGTTTTGTACGTGTCGCCAGCACGTTGCGGATCGCGAAACTCGAATGGATGCGCGAGACCCCCGGCATGGCCGAGAGGATCTCCTTGTGGATGCGCTCGAACTCGCCCGCATTGGCCACCTCGACGCGCAGGAGATAGTCGGAGTCTCCCGTCATCAAGAAGCACTCGCGGATTTCAGGGTGCTTGCGTACCGCGGCCTCGAAGCGATCGAGATGATCTTCCGTCTGCCGTTCCAGCGTGATGTTGATGATGACGGCGATGCTGGACTCGGCATTCCCGGCATCGACGAGCGCCGTATAGCCGCGGATCACGCCGGACTGCTCCATCAGCTTGATGCGCCGAAGGCAGGCGGACGGCGAAAGACCGACCTCGGCCGCAAGGCGCGCATTGCTCATGCGCGCGTCAAGCCGGAGGAGTCGCAGGATGTTGCGGTCGATTGCATCAAGGCCCGCCATGGCAGATTCTTCCAATGTTTCGTCGTTTCTTTCAAAAGCCACGGCCCAGCACAACAATCAAGCGCTGTTTCGTCGGAAATTTCCTGATCGTTTCACTACTCTTCGACAAAAGGGGGAGACAGGAATGCCCGACACGATCGGAGAGCACTACGGCAAAGCGTCGGGATATCTGACGATCGACCTTGCGGCCCTTGCGCGCAATTACCAACGGCTTTCCGCCGAGGTGGCGCCCGGCCGCGCCGCCGCCGTCGTCAAGGCGGATGCCTACGGGCTCGGCGCGGACCGGATCGGCCCCGCACTCCATGCCGAAGGTTGCCGCGACTTCTTCGTCGCCCACTTCGTCGAGGCGCTGCGCCTCAAACCACATCTTCCCGATGGCGCCACGCTCTTCGTGCTGAACGGCCTCCAGCCCGGCAACGAGACGACTGCGGCGGAACGCGACATCATCCCGGTCATCAACTCACTGGAGCAATGGCACCAATGGGCCGAGGCTGCAAAGGCGCTCGACCGCGTCCTGCCTGCGGTGTTGCAGTTCGATACCGGCATGTCGCGCCTCGGCCTCCCACCGGAAGACCGGCGACACCTCGCCGGCCTCATGGCGACGGAAAGCGGCATCGACGTGCTCTTCGTCATGAGCCACCTCGCCTGCGCCGACGACGTGGAGAGCGGACAGAACGAAGACCAGCTCTCCGAAATGACGAAGATCGCGGCGGAATTCTCCGGACTTCCCGTCTGCTTCGCCAATTCGGGCGGCATCTTCCTCGGAAAGGCCTATCACGGTGTGCTCGCTCGCCCCGGAATCGCGCTCTACGGCGGCGCGCCAAACGGCGGCCGGGCGAACCCGATGGAGCCGGTGGTCACCCTCGACGTCGCCGTGGTGCAGACGCGCACCGTGCCTGCGGGTACGCGCATCGGCTACGGCGGAACCCATGTCACGACGGGCGACACGCGCCTTGCCACCATCGCTGCCGGGTATGCCGATGGCCTGCCGCGCAGCCTATCGGGTCGCGGCGCGGTCTATTGCGATGGCATCCGCCTGCCCATCGTCGGGCGCGTTTCCATGGACAGCATCACCATCGATATCTCAGCCCTGCCGGAAGGACGCCTCGTCCTCGGAAGCCTCGTGGAGGTGCTCGGGCCCCACCAGACGCTGGAGGATGTCGCCCGCGACGCCGGAACCATCTCCTACGAAATCCTGACCAGCCTCGGCCGCCGCTACGCGCGGCGCTACTGCCAACCCCTTCTCTCCCAGTGAGGACATCATGAAAGTCATCGTTCTCGGCGCCGGCATCATCGGCGTCACATCGGCCTACCAGCTCGCCAAGGAAGGGCACGAGGTCACGGTCATCGACCGCCAGCCCGGCCCGGCGCTGGAAACCAGTTTCGCCAATGCCGGCGAAGTCTCCTTCGGCTATTGCTCGCCCTGGGCCGCCCCTGGCATACCGGTGAAGGCGATGAAATGGCTGTTCATGCAGCATGCGCCGCTGATCCTGCGCCCCAGACTCGACATGGCCATGCTGTCCTGGATGACGCAGATGCTGCGGAACTGCACCTCCGCCCGCTACGCGCTCAACAAGAGCCGCATGCTGCGCCTTGCCGACTACAGCCGGATATCGCTTGCGGCGCTGCGCGAGGAAACCGGCATCGCCTATGACGAGCGCATGCAGGGCACACTGCAGCTCTTCCGCACCGAGGCCCAGCTCGATGCTTCCGCCAAAGACGTCAAGGCGCTCGCCGCCGACGGCATTCCCTATGAAGTGCTCGATCCTGAAGGCTGCATCCGTGTCGAACCGGCGCTGAGGCATGTACGCGAAAAGATCGTCGGCGGCCTTTTGACACCGAAGGACGAGACCGGGGACTGCTTCAAGTTTTCCAATGCGCTGGCGCAAAAGGCCGAAGCACTCGGGGTTCGCTTCAACTATGGCAGCATCATCCGCGGGCTCGACGTGGAGGGCGGCCGCGTCACAGGCGTGGTCACCGCGCATGGGAGGCTTGAGGCAGATGCGGTGGTTGTGGCGCTCGGCAGCTTCTCACCCCTCCTCGTCCGCCCGCATGGCATCCACCTGCCGGTCTATCCGGTCAAGGGCTATTCCCTGACGATTCCGATCACCGACGCCACGCGCGCACCTGAATCGACGGTGATGGACGAAACCTACAAGATTGCGATCACGCGGCTCGGCGATCGGATCCGCGTCGGCGGCATGGCAGAAATCTCCGGCTACACCAACGACCTCGGCGAACCGCGCCGGCTCACGCTCCAGCATTCCGTCACCGACCTGTTCCCCGGCGGCGACATGTCGAAGGCGAGCTTCTGGTCCGGTCTTCGGCCGATGACGCCGGATGGAACGCCTGTCATCGGCCCGACGAAAGTCGCCGGCCTCTTCCTCAACACCGGCCATGGAACGCTCGGCTGGACGATGAGCAGCGGTTCCGCCCGCGTCATCAGCGACCTCGTTTCCGGCCGCAAGCCGGAGATCGACGCCACCGACCTCGCCATCTCACGATACGCATAGAGTTTTCACGCGGGCAACACCGCGTGAATTTTCCCCTGCGCGTCGTAGCGACCGTACCGGTCGGCCCCTTTGTGAAAGTCAGCGTCGCATCAGGAGCGAATTTCGGAGTAGTTTGCGCAGGATCAAGGTCGCCAACCGCAGTTGTATGTCTTCATGACCTTGCGAGCGGATTGATTGTCGGACCAGCGTCAGTGCCGCAAGTGAGAAACTGGCGAAGAGCAAGGAGCTTGCCCTGCTTGACCGCGGGGCTGCTCGTGGCGTTCAATCAGCAAAGGCCAACTCAGGTCGGGCACCGATCACCGCACTTCGGCGCGCCCGCCGCTCAGGAGGTTCTGCATCATGTGTCAATCCCATGCATCCGGCCGGCCAAATATCGGAAGCGCCGGATTTTCAAGCCGGCGGACCTTTCTGAAATCCTCCGCAGCTTTTCTCGGCGCAACTGCGCTTGGGACTTTTGGGGCGCCAAAGGCATGGGCAGAAGCGGCAAGGCGCTATCCTATCGACACCCCTGCCGCAACGACACTCGAGCGGATGCTTTCTTTCCCGCAGACGCTGACGCCCGGGCTCGAGAAGCACGAACTGCCCGATGTCTCAAGATATGACCAATTCGGTTACGGGAAATGGTCCTTCGGCTCCGGCCTGCCGGTCATGGAGCGGCTGGACCTGATGCCGGCCGGCTATGTGCGGCCCGGAAATGCCGAGAAAACGCGACTTCTCAGGTTTTTCTCCTTTGCAGATGTCCACATCACCGACAAGGAGGCGCCCAATCAGCTGATCCTGTTCCAGCAGATCGATCCCTATTCGCTTAAGAACACGTCCATCTATTCAGGCATCATGCCGTACACGACGCAGGTTCTCGACGCCGCGGTGCAGACCGTGAACGACCTGCATAGCCGCGATCCTTTCGAATTCGGCATCACTCTCGGGGACGCTTGCAACAATTCCGCATACAACGAAACAAGATGGTTCATCGATGTGCTGGACGGAAAGGTGATCACGCCGAGCAGCGGCGCGCATCTTGGAGCGGACAGCATCGATTACCAGATGCCATTTCAGGCGGCGGGACTAAACGGTGACATTCCCTGGTACATGGTGATGGGAAACCACGACCATCTCTTCATCGGATCATTCCCGCTGGACGCCGAACCCTCCCTGGGTCTGAGGGCAACCTATACCGCGGATACCGTCTGGGCCGCAGGCAGTCCGATCCGCGCGGAGGACTTCTCCCGCTTCCCGCCCGTGGTCGACTACCGCAATCTGAGGGCAGCCCCGACCTTTTATCCGGGCATACTCGACGGTGCGAGCCCGACCGGCGAGATCATCCATGCCGGCAGCACCGACGATCCCGCATTCGGCGGCAAGGCGCCGCGGGTCGCACCCGATCCTGACCGCCGCCCGCTCGTCCGTTCGGAATGGATTGATGAGCTCTTCAACACGACATCGCAGCCCGTCGGTCATGGTTTCAACCTGATCGACCGCGACACAGGAAACCCCGAGGACGCGGCATTCGCCTGCTACAGCTTTGTGCCGAAGTCGGAAGTTCCGCTAAAGGTCATTGTTCTGGATGTTACCCAGTCCAGTGACGATGGCTCGTTCGACATCCACGGCCACGGCTATCTGGATGCGCGGCGTCTCGAGTGGTTGAGAGCGGAACTTGCCAGCGGGCAGGCCAACAACCAGCTTATGATCATCGCCTGCCATATTCCGATCGGTGTCTCGGCGATCGGATCGCATATGGAATGGTGGATGGGGGACGAGAACACAAAACCCGGCTACGAGAACGCCGTCGACCTCGCGGAACTGGTGGGCATGTTGCAGAATGCGCCCAACCTGCTGATGTGGATTGCCGGGCATCGCCACATGAACGTCGTCAAGGCATTCCCGTCAGCCGATGCAAGCCGTCCCGAGCAGGGCTTCTGGCAGGTCGAGACGGCCTCGCTTCGTGACTTCCCGCAACAGTTCCGCTCGTTCGATATCTACCTCAACAGCGACTACACTGTGTCGATCGAAACCCTGAACGTGGATGTCGCCGTGGCCGAGGGCACGCCCGCCGCACGGTCGCGCAAATATGCCATTGCGACGCAGCAGATCGTCCAGAACGACATCAAGCGCAACAACCCGAATTTCGCCACGGCCGGTGGGCGCGGAACCATCCCCATCCCCAGCATGGACCCGACCCGCCCGCAAAGCGATGATCCATCTGCCCTCGATCCGTCGATCCGCTACGAAGACCTGTCGACAGCCGAGGTTCCGGTTCCGTATCATGCCTCATGCAACGCGGAACTTGTGAAACCCCTCAGTGCGCAGATGAGAGCGCACCTCAAGCAGAGCTTCGCTTTCCAGAATTGACGCGGCGGAACCGACCAGCCTCCCCGGTGACGCACGCTCCCTGGGGTCCCTCCCGCGGGAGCACTCTATGAGCCTGCACACCGAGGGACGAATTGCCTTTGGTGTGCGGAGGCTGTCATTGGACAGGAGGAGACTCCGGTCTACAGATGTCTGTATCACCCATCGTCACGGACGATATCTCGTCGAACTGGAAACCGCTGCAGGGAGCCCCGCCGATGTTGGTACAACCTGTTGCGGATCTGCTCGATGCAAAGAGATCGGCGCGAACCGGGATGGCCGCCACCGTCATGATGTCTGACAAGAAGAGAGGGCGTTGATGTTCGATCTGTTGATAAAGGGGGGTAGCCTGCCCGACGGTCGCGTGGCCGATATCGGCATCATCGGCGATCGCATCGCAGCCGTGGGAAAGCTTGCCTCTGACGCAGCGCAAGTCATCGACGCAACCGGCGATCTGGTCACGCCACCCTTCGTGGACCCGCATTTCCATATGGATGCCACACTGTCCTATGGCCTGCCGCGCGTGAACGCATCCGGCACGCTGCTCGAAGGAATCAGCCTCTGGGGCGAATTGCGCGACACGGCCACGGTGGACGAGATGATTTCACGCGCGCTGACCTATTGCGACTGGGCCGTGTCCATGGGCCTCCTGGCGATCCGCACCCATGTCGACACCACCCCTGATCATCTGCGCGGGGTCGAGGCCATGCTGGAGGTCAAGCGGCAGGTGGCCCCCTACCTGGACCTGCAACTGGTCGCCTTCCCGCAAGACGGCCTCTATCGCACCGCGACGGGGCGGGAAAATCTCGTCCGTGCGCTGGACATGGGGGTGGATGTCGTAGGCGGCATCCCGCATTTCGAACGAACGATGGACGAAGGGGCCGAGTCTGTGCGCGACCTCTGTCGCATTGCAGCCGAGCGCGGCCTGCCCGTCGACCTGCATTGCGACGAGACCGACGACCCTCTGTCGCGTCATGTCGAGACCCTCGCCCGCGAGGTCACCCGCCACGGCCTTGGCGGGCGAGCGACAGGCAGCCATCTGACGTCGATGCATTCGATGGACAACTACTATGTCTCCAAGCTTCTGCCGCTGATCGCGGAATCAGGTCTGGCAGCCATTCCGAACCCGTTGATCAACATCACCCTGCAAGGGCGGCACGATACCTTCCCCAAACGGCGTGGTCTGACGCGCGTAAGGGAAATGCAGGCCCACGGCATCCGCGTGGGCTGGGGACAGGATTGCGTGCTGGACCCGTGGTACAGCCTCGGCACCGCCGACATGCTGGATGTGGCCTTCATGGGCCTCCATGTCGCGCAGATGACGCACCCGGCGGAGATGCGGCGCTGTTTCGACATGGTGACGATCGACAACGCAGCCATCATGGGGTTGCAGGGCTATGGACTGGAGCCTGGCTGCACGGCCTCTCTGGTGGTGCTGGATGCGGGCAACCCGACCGAAGCCTTGCGCCTGCGCGCCGATCGCCTCGCGGTCGTGTCCAAGGGAAAGGTGGTGGCCGAACGCCAGCGCAACGACGCCCGGATGAGCTTGCCAGCGCGCCCCGCCTCGGTCAGGCGTCGCTTTTGAAAGTGCTGCGGCGCGCCAGACGTGCTGGCACACCGACAGCAGTCTGCTCCTGGCGCACGAAACTTGATTACTGCCTGGATCATCGACCAACAGGGCTTCGTGACATTGGAATTCCTGGTGTCGCAGCCACGATCCGCGTGCAGAACGGGTTCTGGCTCGCATTTGCTTCTTTGGGGAAATGAGACGAGCAGCACGCTGTTGATCCCCTCGGAGCGGACCGGCGCGACCTGATATTTCACTGGCACTTCCTCGTGGAGACACCGACCAGGCTTCCTTTCTCACCGGTGATTGCGGGCTTTGACGTCGCGTCACGAGCCGCTCCCGTCGCGCCACATAATTCCTTGCGTCATGACAAAGAAGACCTTCGTGACATGACGCATGTTGGCTCGCAGTCGGAAGAGTGCCGGCGCCGAACGGCTCGCCGGTCGGCACCAGTCAAGCACCAGCCCGTTCCAAGGAGAAGCGAACATGTCCTTGACCATTGATCTTGATGCCGCAGGGTTCGTCGCACTCGAGCGCAATCATGCCGCGCTCCTTGGCCTTTGCCTCAGGCTCGAGGAGATTGCCGATTCCATTCCTTTCGACGTCGACAGCACCATGTGCCGCGATGTTTGCGAAACCCTCGGCCCGCTGCTGGCCGAAGCCCATAGGCTCGAGGAGCGAATCCTCTTTCCCGACTTCGACAGAAATGCCGGCTCCTGCTTCGCTGCCATGATGATCGAACGGCTGAAGGCCGAGCACCGCTGTGACGGCTTAGCCAGCGAAGAAATGATCAAGACGCTCGAGACCTTGGCCGAAGGACGATGCCCACTGCCGCCCGGGACCGTTCGCTACATGCTGCAGGGTTTTCTCGAAGGCCTGCGCCGCCACGTCTCTTCCGAGCGGCTGATGATCGAAACGCTTCTCGCCGCCAAGGCCGAGGGACGGGAGGTCTTTGCCTAACCGCCCGAATAGCCCACCCTGCGCAGCGTTCGGATGGCATCCGCAAACAGCTTGCGGCGCAGGTCGTACGCATGCGCTTCGACCGCATGGCTGTCGGTTTCCTCACCCCGGCCATCGCGCGCACTCCGGACTGCTACGCCCGAGGGCACGGCCCCTACTGACCGTAAAAGTCGATCGCCCTTGACAGTTCTCGTTCATGAAACGCGCGGGCCTGTGGCCCTTCCGGATCGCCTGAAAAGACGCCCAGCGCTTCGGCTGCCGAAAAAAAGCCCCTCGCCGGCAGGTTGGTATTCAACCTGCTTACGCATAGAGCGGCCAGCAAGGGCCGATCTGCCGCGACATCCTCGGCCAAGAGGATTTCAAGTGCCTCAGTGACACGGTGGATCGTCTGCGGCGGAACAAGCCCGAGACGATCGGCGAGTTCCTTATAGGTCGTAAGCCTCCCGGCCCGGGCCTGGTCGATCAGGACTTCGCGTATGCGATCCTTCAGCATGACACCTCATCTTTCGGGCTGCGCCGTCGCACATCGACCGAGCTGCGAACACAGAGACTGCGACTATCCGGCCAGCCTGTCGTCATAAATCAACCGGATCGATGAATGAAGACGCCGAATCCCGTCTTCAACCATTCGCATGGCTTTCCAGACGCCCCATTGGGAATCTCGCGGCGAAGACCGAGCCTAACCGAAGCTTTGGGCATGTTGCCGAGGGCTCGCCCGGGTGCCGTCCGCTCCCCCTGAAGCCTATCGAACAAAAAATTGGCATATGCCCAACTATTGCGCGGCCAGAGGTAGGCGAGACGGATTTATGCAGATTTACCGCATTTTCGCGCAATTTAGCTTCCAATCCTCATTTTCCGAGGCTAGATTGAAATAAATAGTCGGCACCTGAGCCCCGTTTCGATCGCGTCTGCAACGCGCATCGTCGGGGCTTTTTGCATTGGGAATTCGATGAAGCGGACCGTAGACATAGGCGTACTTCATTCACGCAGCGGCATGTATGGCGCCTTGTCCCGCGCCAGCCGCGAAGGTGTCTTTCGGGGCGTCGAGGAGGTGAATGCTGATCCCGGTCTCGATGTATCTTTCCGCGTCACCGAGCGTGATCCGGAGGGCCGGCTCGATCGCTATGCGCCGCTTTGCCGCGAAATCCTGCGTGGCTCCGGAGCGCGCCATATCTTCGGCTGCATCACGTCTGCAAGCCGCAAGGAGGTCATTCCGGAACTCGAGCGGTTTGACGGAATTCTGTGGTACCCCGTCCCCTACGAGGGCTTCGAGGCCTCCGAGCGGGTCGCCTACATGCATGCATGCCCGAACCAGCACTTGCTGCCGCTTCTGGACTGGGCGCTCCCCACTCTGGGCACCCGCGCCTATCTCGTCGGTTCCAACTATATCTGGGGGTGGGAAATGGCGCAGATCGCCCGCGAGAAGATCGCGGCGGCGGGTGGCCAGGTGCTGGGCGACCGCTACCTTCCAATCGGCGATACCGAACTCGATCACATCATCAGCGACATCCGGACGCTGAGGCCGAGCTTCATCCTGAATTCGCTCGTCGGCGACAGTTCCTATGCGTTTCTGGCGCGGCTGGCCCAGTTGAAGCAGGAGGCCGAATTCAACGACGGCCTGACGGTGCTGTCGTGCAATTTCACCGAATGCGAGATCGAGGCGGCCGGCGAGGCAGCCGAAGGACTGGTCTCGGCCGGCCCCTGGTTCGAGCCCGACGGCGGGACAGGCGGGTCGTTCCACGAGATGGCGCGCCAGGCCGTGCATGAACTGGCTCTGTTGCTTCATGGCCGCCCGGGGGCAGAAGAGCTGCCTTTGGCGGAGCTGTTACACACGGCGCTCCGCAGCGGCCGCCAGGCGCGGCTTGATCCTGTGCACCGGCACGCACGCCAGCCTGCCATCATTGCGCGGCTGGAGAACGGGCGGTTCAACGAGATCAAGCGACTGCCTGCGACGCGGGCCGATCCTTACCTGACGCAACGTTCGCAGCCCGTGCAAACGGGGTCGCGGTTGAAGGTCGTGTCATGACGCGGATCAGGACAGAAAACCTCGGTGGAGCAACGGCCTGGATCCTCCACCGGCCCCACCCTTCGGTGCACGGTCTTGTGCGCCAGCTCGGGGTAATCGGGCTGGACGTGCGCGAGGCCTGGCCGGAACTGCCGGCCGAGACGATCGAGGCAGACTTCATCTTCTACGATGCCGACACCGGGCACGACGAGCAGTTCCCCTGGGCGCCCGGTCAATCGCCGATGCCGATGATCGCCTTGATCGGCTCGGAAGCGCCAGGCCGATTGAGATGGGCGATGGAAATGGGCGCACACGCGCAACTCCTGAAGCCGGTGAGCGACAAGGGCGTCTACGCGGCTCTCCTCGTCGCGCGCCGCAATTTCGATCGGGCCAATGCATCAGCCGCCCTGATTGCCGACCTGCAAAGCCGCCTCTCGGCGCGCCAGACGATCGTGCGCGCAGTGATGATCTTCGTCATGAAGGGCAAGACCGAGGCCGAGGCCTATGACCTCCTGCGCCAGACCGCGATGGCGTGGCGCGTGACAATCGAAATTGCCGCGGAGCGGCTCGTGGCAAACTATTCGAATGAAAGGGGCACCGACGATGGCAGACGCATCGATCCCGCCTGAACCCTTGGTCGTGTCGGAGAGTGGGCCGTCCGTGCTGCACCAACTGGCTCGGCGCAAGCTGGCGCTCCTCGGGCTGCTGATCACACTGATCTGCGTTGGTGGCGCGGTCTTCGCCAGATGGCTTGCGCCCTTCGATCCCTACGAGCAGTTCTTCGACGGCCTGACAATCGAAGGTGCACCGCTGCCACCGAATGAGACTTTCTGGTTCGGCACGGATCTTCTTGGTCGCGACCTGTTCTCACGCATCCTGTATGGCGCGCAGACCTCGCTCGTCATCGGCCTCGTTGCCAATGGAGCCGCCTTGCTGATCGGCACGCTGGTGGGCGTCACCGCGGGCTATTTCCGCGGGATCATCGGTGCCGTGCTGATGCGCTTCACCGATCTGATGATGGCGTTTCCGGCACTCCTGCTGGCGATCTGCCTTGCCGCCATCTTCTCCCCGTCGCTGTGGATCGTCGCCATGGTGATTGCCTTCGTCAACTGGGTGCAGACGGCCCGGGTGATCTTCACGCAAACCTCGTCGCTCGCCGAGCGGGACTACATCGCTGCGGAAAAGACGCTTGGCGCCGGCCATGGTCGCATCCTGTTCAAGCACATCCTGCCCCATCTCGTTCCGACACTGATCGTCTGGGGCACGCTCGGCATTTCGACCACTGTGCTGCTGGAGGCGACCCTCTCCTTCCTCGGCATCGGCGTTCAGCCGCCAATCCCATCCTGGGGCAATATCATTTTCGAGAACCAGACCTATTTCCAGTCGGCACCCTGGCTCGTCTTCATTCCCGGCGCCGCGATCCTCTTGCTCGCACTCGCCTTCAACCTCGTCGGCGACGCGCTGCGCGACATCCTCGATCCGACACAACAGGGGCGTGACTGATGGCTGCCTATATCGTCAGACGCCTCGTTCAGTCCGCGCTTATCCTGCTCGGCGTATCCTTCATCACCTTTGTCCTTCTCTACGTGCTGCCGGCGGACCCGGTCCGCCAGATTGCCGGCCGTTCCGCAACAACGGCGACGGTCGAGAGCATCCGCCAGCAGCTTGGTCTCGACCAGCCGTTCCTCGTCCAATACGGCAACTACCTTTGGAACCTCGTCCAGGGTGACTTCGGGCGCTCTTATCTGCAGAAGACGGAGGTCGCCGAACTCCTCTTCTCGCGACTGCCGGCAACCTTGCTCCTGCTCGTGGCGGCAATCGCCTGCGAGCTTCTGATCGGCCTGCCGCTCGGCATCGTCGCGGCGCTCAACCGGGGCAAGGCAATCGACAACGGCCTGATGCTGACCAGCTTCCTCACTGTCTCGGCACCGCAGTTCGTCGTCGCCCTGCTGCTGCTCTTTGTCTTCGCGGTAAAGCTTGGCTGGTTTCCGATCGGCGGCTACGGCACCTTCGCCCACCTTGTGCTGCCGGCCGTGACCCTCGGCATCCTCGGCTCCGGCTGGTACTCGCGCATCATGCGCTCCTCGATGGTCGACGTGCTGCGTGCCGACTTCATCCGCACCGCCCGCGCCAAGGGCCTCGGGCGCAGCAAGGTCATCCTGGGCCACGCACTGCCCAACGCGATCCTGCCGATCATCGCCATGATCGGCATCGACATCGGCCTGTTCATGTCCGGCATCGTCGTTGTCGAGAGCGTCTTCGGCTGGCCCGGCATCGGCCAGTTGGCATGGCAAGCGATCCAACGCGTCGACATCCCGATCATCATGGGCGTCACGCTCGTCTCAGCCTGCGGCATCGTCATCGGCAACCTGATCGCCGACCTGATTTCGCCGCTCATCGATCCGCGCATCAAGCTGCGCTGAAACCGTCAACCAACAGGAGTAAGGCCTATGAAGAAGCTTATCCTTTCAACTGCGCTCGCAACCCTCATGGCCCTGCCGGCCTTTGCTCCGGCTCAGGCACAGGAGCCGAAGCACGGCGGCAACATGGTCGTTACCTACAAGGATGACGTCGCAACGCTTGATCCGGCCATCGGCTATGACTGGCAGAACTGGTCGATGATCAAGTCGGTCTTTGACGGCCTGATGGACTATGAGCCCGGCACGACCAACCTGCGTCCGGGCCTCGCCGAAAGCTATGAAATTTCCGAGGATGGCCTGACCTACACATTCAAGCTGCGCCCCGGCGTCAAGTTCCACAACGGCCGCGCGCTGGTGGCTGACGATGTCGTCTACTCGATCAACCGCGTGATCAACCCGGCCACGCAGTCGCCGGGCCAGGGCTTCTTCTCCATGATCGACGGCTATGATGCAGCCGCAGAGGGCAAGGCGGAGAAGGTCTCTGGCGTCACGGCGCCCGACGCGAGCACCGTCGTCTTCAAGCTTTCGCGCCCGGACGCGACCTTCCTGCACGTGATGGCGCTCAACTTCTCCTTCGTCGTGCCGAAGGAAGCGGTTGAAGAAGCCGGCGCGGACTTCGGCAAGAAGCCGGTCGGCACCGGTGCATTCAAACTGACCGAATGGACGCTTGGCCAGCGCCTCGTATTCGAGAAGAACGCCGATTACTGGATCTCGGGTGTTCCCTACCTCGACAGCTTTACGGTTGAAGTCGGTCAAGAACCGGTCGTCGCGCTCCTGCGTGCCCAGAACGGCGAAGTCGACATTCCGGGCGATGGCATTCCCCCGGCCAAGTTCGTGGAAGTGATGAAGGACGAGGCGCAGAAAAGCCTCGTGGTCGAAGGCGGCCAGTTGCATACCGGCTATATCACCATGAACGTGACAAAGGCACCGTTCGACAAGGTCGAGGTGCGCCGTGCCGTCAACATGGCGATCAACAAGGATCGCATCGTCCAGGTCATCAACGGTCGCGCCGTTCCGGCAACCCAGCCGCTTCCGCCATCCATGCCCGGCTATACCAAGGGCTATGACGGCTACAAGTTCGATCAGGAAGGCGCAAAGAAGCTGCTGGCCGAGGCTGGCTACGCGGACGGCTTCGACACCGAACTGTTCGTCATGAACACCGACCCGAACCCGCGTATCGCCCAGGCGATCCAGCAGGACCTGAAAGCCATCGGCATCAATGCATCGATCAAGTCGCTGGCTCAGGCCAACGTGATCGAGGCCGGCGGTGCCGGCAACGCTCCGATGATCTGGTCGGGCGGCATGGCGTGGATCGCCGACTTCCCTGATCCGGCAAACTTCTACGGTCCGATCCTGGGTTGCAGCGGTGCAGCAGAAGGCGGCTGGAACTGGGCAAAGTATTGCAACGCTGATCTCGACAAGCTGGCGGCTGAAGCGGATTCCATCGTCGATCCGGCCAAGGCCGACGAACGCCTTGCCAAGTGGTCGGAGATCTACATGAAGGTGATGGAAGACGCACCGTGGGCACCGGTCTTCAACGAGCAGCGCTACACGATGAAGTCTGCCCGCATGGGCGGTGACAATGCCCTCTTCGTGGATTCGGTCTCGATCCCGGTCAACTACGACTACGTGTTCATCAAGGAGTGATGCAGCCATGTGCAAGCACTGCAACCACACGATCCACGCGCATCAGCACCACTTCGGCTGGGACAATTCCTTTGCCCCTGCCCTGACGGCTGCACCGGGCGAGACGATCCTGTTCCAGTGCCTCGACAGTTCTGGGGGCCAACTTGGCCCCCAGTCCACCGTCGAGGACGTGTTGGCGCTCGAATTCTCCAGGATCAATCCCGTCTCCGGTCCGATCTACGTCGATGGCGCAAAGCCCGGCGACGTACTCAAGGTGACCATCGAGAGCTTCACGCCGCAGCTTCGCGACGGCGCCGGTTTCGGCTGGACGGCAAATATTCCCGGCTTCGGCCTGCTTGCCGATCAGTTTACCGTACCGGCACTCAATGTCTGGAAATTCGACGCCACCAGCATGGAGCCGGCGCTGTTCGGCAAGAACGGCCGCGTGCCGCTCAAGCCCTTTGCCGGCACGATCGGCAATGCGCTCGCGGAAAAGGGCCACCATACGGTTGTCCCGCCGCGGCGCGTCGGCGGCAATCTCGACATTCGCGACCTGGCGGCCGGAACGACGCTCTACCTCCCGGTCGAGGTCGACGGCGCGCTGTTCTCGGTTGGCGATACCCACGCGGCACAAGGTGACGGCGAGGTCTGCGGTACCGCGATCGAGAGCCCCTTTGATGTCGTGCTGACGCTCGACCTGATCAGGGACCAGCCGCTGAAGACGCCGCGCTTCACGACACCTGGCCCGGTCACGCGCCATCTCGACGCCAAGGGCTATGAGGTCACGACGGGCATCGGCCCGGACCTTTGGGCCGCGGCCAGGGATGCGGTCGCCAACATGGTCGACCTTCTGGCGACGACGCAGAAGATGGATCCGGTCGACGCCTACATGCTCGTTTCGACCTGTGGCGATCTTCGCATATCCGAGATCGTCGACATGCCGAACGTCGTGGTCAGCTTCTACTTCCCGAGGGCCGTCTTCGAATGACCGCAGCCATGCTTTCTCCCGTGGTCGAAACAACCGCCGACGTGGTCTTGTCGGTTCACGACCTGCAAGTCTCTGCCCGCTCGGACCAGGGGCTCGTTGCGCTGGTCGATGGGCTAAGCTTTGATCTTCATCGAGGTGAGACGCTTGCGATCGCGGGGGAAAGCGGTTCGGGCAAGTCGATCACGTCGCTGGCTTGCATGGGGCTCTTGCCCGCACCCGCGGTTCGGGTCACGGGCGGCTCCATCCGCTTTGGCGAAACGGAACTGACGACCTTGCCCGAGAAGAAGATGCAGGCGATGCGCGGCGCGCGCATCGCCATGATCTTCCAGGAACCGATGACCGCGCTCAATCCGGTCATGAGCATCGGACGCCAGTTGATCGAGGCGATCCGCGCGCACGAGCCTCTTTCGGTGTCGCAGGCGAGGGCGCGTGCCCTCGAGGCGGTCAAGGCGGTGCGCCTCTCCCAGCCCGAAAAGCGACTTGAACAGTATCCGCATGAGCTCTCCGGCGGCATGCGTCAGCGCGTGATGATCGCCATGGCGATTGCACTGCGGCCCGCGGTTCTCATCGCCGACGAACCGACGACGGCGCTCGACGTGACCGTGCAGCGCGAAGTTCTCGATCTTTTGCGGGACTTGCAGAAGGAACTCGGGACCGCCGTCATCCTGATTACCCATGACATGGGCGTGGTCGCCGAGATGGCCGACCGCGTCATCGTCATGCGCAAGGGCAAGATGGTTGAAGCTGCCTCGACGGTCGATCTCTTCGATGCCCCGCAAGAACAGTACACGCGAGACCTGCTCGCTGCCGTGCCACGCATCGGTGCCGGGGCAGCGCGGCCTGAGCCGGAAGCGCGCGACGTGCTCGTGCGCTATGACGATGTGTCGGTGAATTTCCCGATCCGCAAGGGTCTTCTGGGCAGCGTCACTGCCCACGTCCATGCAGTCGAACATGTCTCGCTCGAGGTCTTCAAAGGGGAGACGCTGTCGCTGGTCGGCGAGTCCGGCTGCGGCAAGTCGACAATGGCAAAAGCGCTGGTCGGTCTCGTGCCGCATACCGGCCGCATCGAGATCAACGGCCAGGCCATGCATGATCTCGGCGCTGCCGGCCGCAAGGCGATCCGCCGCGATCTCCAGATCGTCTTCCAGGATCCCATGGCGGCACTCGATGCGCGCATGACCGTCGGCGAGCTCATCCGCGAACCACTGGTAATCCATGGCATCGGCACGCCGGCCGAACAGAAGGCGCGCGTACGCGAATTACTGGACCGCGTCGAGATGTCGCCGAGCGTCTACAATCGCTATCCGCATCAGTTTTCCGGCGGCCAGCGTCAGCGTATCTGCATTGCCCGCGCGCTGGCGCTGAAGCCGAAGCTGATCGTTTGCGACGAAAGCGTCGCGGCACTGGACGTCTCGATCCAGGCCAAGGTTCTGGACCTTCTGCGCGACCTGCAGAAGGAAAGCGGCGTCACCTACCTCTTCATCAGCCACGACATGGCGGTGGTGGAAAACATCTCCGACCGCGTCGCCGTGATGTATCTCGGCCAGATCGTCGAGATGGGAACCCGCGCGCAGCTTTTCGGCAATCCCCAGCACCCCTACACCAGGCGCCTGCTGGACGCGGTGCCTGTTCCGGACCCGCGTCGCCAAAGGGCGCCCAGCCTGCGCCTGGCGGGCGAGATCCCGAGCCCTGTTTGGAAGGTCGGCGAAGCCCCTGAACGGGCGCAACTCGTCGACATCGGCGGCGGACACCTCGTGGCCCATGCGTCACGCCAGGATTGAGCCGAAAGCACGATAGCCGACGAGACAGAGGTTGTCGCTCCCCCGTGGCAGGGAGCCGCCTCTCACCTGTCAGCGACCGACGCGGTGGGCTGTCTATATCGTTGCTGGCCCACTGCCGTGCCATGGGCAAGGTTACTGTTCCAACTGTGCAATAACACCCCGAGACGACCGTGCAGGGATAGCCCCGTCCTGAGCGCGATCGGTTCCAACTTCGCGACCGACGCGCTCGCCGGACAGCGAGTTGTCGACCAGGTCGCAAGGCACTCTCGGCTGAAGTCTTCGAGAACACAGCGAACCCCAGCGCCATCCGCGCCCGGTCTTGTGCAGCGAGGCCGGGCCTCAAACGCAAGAATGGCACCACAAAAATGAGAGAACAGATAGCGGCCGGCGATTAGTCGGTTCGAGACCCTGCTGGTAAGCTAGCCTATACAGTTCCCGATCAGAGACAGCGACAAGAGGGATGGCAGCTTTGCGCCGTCATGTCAGACAATGCGGGCTAGATCCTCATCCCTAAGAGCGGACATACTACTGGGCTTCAAACGCCCTGTGAACTGGTCTCGTCGCTTGTGGCACGTTTGCCGTTTCCCTAGCAGCGCACTTTGCTCGCAACTCGGCATTTACCATCTAACCATGCCGACCTGCGGAGCACTCTTGACTAATGATTATGTTCGTCATATTTAATGATGACGAACATAATCAAAACTGGTTGTCCTGATGGCGGCCAGCGTACACCAAGAGGCACCCCGCATGAGCACGCAACAGAAAACCGCATTCCTGACAGGCGCATCGAGCGGGATTGGCAAGGCCACGGCCCTCTCTCTCCGGAAGGCAGGATATCGGGTCATCGGCACGAGCCGGACAGCCAAGCCTGGCGAAATCCGTGATGGGATCCGTCTCATCGCCTGCGACGTCACTTCCGAGTCTTCTGTCGCAGAAGCGGTGGCAGCAGCGCATGCCGAGCTTGGACGCATCGATCTTCTCATCAACAATGCAGGCTTCGGTATCGTCGGTGCCGCAGAAGAAAGCTCGATCGAGCAGGTGCGTGCACTCTACGACACCAACGTCCTCGGTGTCGTGCGTGTGACGAATGCCGTGCTCCCGATCATGCGTGCGCAAGGCAGTGGTCGCATTCTGAACGTCGGTTCCGGCCTTGGTTTCATTCCCGCTCCGTTCAACACGCATTATTCGGCCACCAAGCACGCGCTGGAAGGCTATTCGGAATCGCTCGATCATGAAGTCCGGGGCTTTGGCATTCGTGTACTGGTGATCGAGCCGGGTACGACGGCCACATCCTTCGAGGCGAGCTCTGTTCCCGCAGACGCTCCGCTCAAGGACTACGATCGTCTTCGCGTCGGCTACAACGTCGCCTATTCCAAGGCGATGGAGGCGGCGGATACCGCACAAAGCGTTGCCGACACGATTCTCCGGGCGGCGACCGACAAGTCGCCGAAGCTGCGCTATCCCTCCGGCAAAGTGGCGCAGCAAGGCGCTTTTGCGCGCCGCTTCCTGCCGCGTGGCCTCTTCGACAAGGTGCTGCACAAGCAGTTTGGTCTCGGCTGACGCCAAACTTTTGCAGATTGTCCGGTGGCACATATGCCGCTGGCCTCCCGTTCGAGAAGGATACAAGACATGTCCAACGTAACCAGCTTTGCGCCAACCATTACCCGCTACAGCGACGCGCCCAACCTCTCGATTTCTGTCGATGGGGTTCCGATTGCCTATCGAGAGCTGGGTCCGCGGAAGGGAGTCCCGATTATTCTCCTGAACCACTGGGGTGCGGTGCTCGACAACTTCGATCCGCGCATCGTGGACGCTCTTGCCCACGAACATCGCGTCATCGCGATTGACTATAGGGGTATCGGTGGATCAGGCGGAGAAGCGCCTCTGACCGTCGCTGAAATGGCCGACGATACGATCAAACTCATCCGCGAAATGGGTTTCGACACCGTCGATCTCATCGGCTTTTCTTTGGGTGGTTTCGTCGCACAGGATGTGGCTTTGAAAGCGCCTGGCCTTGTGCGCAAGCTGATCCTCGCCGGAACCGGTCCTGCGGGTGGCAAGGGCATCGACAGGGTCGGACGCGTGTCCTGGCCACTTATCCTCAAGGGGCTGCTGACCCTGCGCGACCCCAAGACCTATCTGTTTTTCACGTCGACGCCGAATGGTCGTGAGGCGGCGAAGGCTTTTCTCAACCGTCTGAAGGAGCGCAAGACGGATCGCGACAAGGGTCCGACACCGACGGCGTTCCTGCGCCAGCTCAAGGCAATCACGGCTTGGGGAAGACAGGCGCCGCAAGACCTTGGCGCTCTCCAGATCCCGGTGCTGATCGCCAATGGTGACAACGATATCATGGTGCCAACGGCAAACAGCCGCGACATGGCGAACCGGATCAAGGGGGCAGAACTCATCATCTATCCCGATGGCGGTCATGGCGGCATCTTCCAGAACCACTTTGAGTTCACCCTGACTGCTTTGACTTTCCTCGCGGCCCGATGGCGCGATCACCACACTGGAGAACGAGCCCTATGAAGGCCTTTGTCGTTGAGAAATACAAGAAGAACGGCGCGCTGCGCATGGTCAATGCGGCCGAACCTGTGCTTGGGGCGAACGACGTCCTGGTCGAGATCAAGGCGACGGCCGTCAATCTGCTCGACTCCAAGATCAGGAATGGCGAGTTCAAGCCGCTTATCGCCTACAAGCCGCCTTTCATCCTTGGCCACGATCTCGCAGGCACAGTCATCGCTGTGGGTTCCGGCGTCCGTCGCTTCAAGGTTGGTGACGAGGTCTATTCGCGTCCAAGAGATCACCGGATTGGCACGTTCGCAGAGCGCATTGCGGTCCATGAGGCCGATCTTGCACTGAAGCCCAAGAACCTGAACTGGGCGGAAGCTGCCTCCATTCCGCTGGTCGGCCTGACGGCCTGGCAGGCGTTTGTGGAACTTGCCAAGCTGCGTAAGGGGCAGAAGGTGTTTATCCAGGCGGGATCTGGCGGCGTGGGCACCTTCGCCATCCAGCTCGCCAAGCATTTAGGCGCAATTGTCGTGACCACCACGAGTGCAAAGAATGCCGAGCTTGTCCGCTCTCTCGGTGCGGACATCGTGATCGACTACAAGGTCCAGGACTTCGAAACCGTCTTGTCCGGCTATGACCTCGTGCTTCACAGCCAGGATCAGAAGGCGTTGGAAAAGTCGCTTCGTATCCTCAAGCCAGGCGGCCATCTCATCTCGATCTCGGGGCCGCCGGATCCAGGATTTGCAAAGACACTGGGCTTGAACATCCTGCTGAAACTTCTCTTCACCGTGCTCAGCAGAGGGGTGCGCAAGGAGGCCCGGAAGCGTGGACTGCGCTATGACTTCCTCTTCATGCGTGGCGACGGGCAGCAACTCTCCGAGATTGCTTCGCTCATCGAGAGCGGCACCATCAAGCCGGTCGTGGACAAGGTTTTCCCGTTTGAAAAGACCGGGGAAGCACTGGCCTATGTCGAGACAGGGCGCGCCAAGGGCAAAGTCGTCATCGAGGTGCAATAGGAACCGATGGGTGACAAGCCGGAGCCGGCATTCGGCATCGCGACACTGCAGCAGATTGCCGGGATGACCGGCAAGCAACATCTGCAAGCGATCATCGACGGAGCTTTGCCAGCTCCGCCGATTGCCGGAACCATGTCGTTCAGGATGGTAGAAGTCGGTGATGGTGCGGTACTATTCGAAGCCACTCCAGGCCCAGCCCTGCTCAATCCGATGGGCGGCGTGCATGGTGGCTGGGCGCTGACGCTGATCGACACGGTCACGGGATGCGCTGCGCATTCGACGCTGCCGGCAGGCGTCGGCTATGCCAGCATCGAAACCAAGGCCAATTTCTCGCGCCCGATCAAGGCCGATACGGGCCTTGTCCGCGCCGAGGGGCGTGTTGTCAGCAAAGGTCGCACGATCATTTCTGCCGAAGGCAAGATCATCGATCGTGAGGGCCGCGTGCTGGCCCACGGAACATCGACAGTGATCGTTCTGCCACGATAGCCATCCAGCCAGACCCGCCATTGGAGCAATTTACCTCAGGCAGGTTCTTGACATTAAAGATGATGATCGTCATCTGTAATCTTAGATGACGATCGACATCACAGAATCAATCAGAAGCGAAAGTAGAAACCTATGTCTTCCAAATCCAAAGTCCTGATCACCGGTGCATCGACAGGGATCGGTGCAACCTATGCAAAGCGGTTCGCGGAGCGCGGCCACGACCTCGTGCTCGTCGCGCGTTCGGTCGAAAAGCTCGAGGCGAATGCCGTCGAGCTGAGACAGAAGACGGGTGTGTCCGTCGATCTTCTGCCTGCCGACCTGACGACTGAAGCCGGCTTGCTGGCTGTTGAAGCACGACTGCGAGATGACGCATCGATCGGAATTCTTGTCAACAATGCCGGCAGCAATGTCGGCGGCACGTTCGTCACACAGAGCATCGATGACCTGACAAAGCTGGTCACCCTCAACGCGACCAGCGTCATGCGTCTCTCGCATGCGGTCGCCCCGCGCTTCGCCGAGAAGGGCGAAGGTTCGATCATCAACATCAGTTCCGTGCTGGCCTTTGCTCCGGAATGGCAGACCTCTGTCTATACGGCGACAAAGTCGTTCGTCCTGTTGCTCTCTCAGGCCCTGCAGGCAGAGCTTGGCCCGAAGGGCGTCTATGTCCAGGCGGTTCTTCCCGCTGCAACGCGTACCGAGATCTGGAACTTCGTCGATGAAGACAAGCGCCCGCCTTTGATGGAAGTGTCCGAACTGGTCGATGCCGCACTGGTCGGGTTCGATCGTCGCGAAGCCGTGACCATCCCTCATCTGCATGAGGAACTTCGTTGGCAGACGCTGGAGACCGCGCGCCAGGCTCTTCTGCAGGATACCGGGCACACAACTGCCGCCAGCCGCTACGTTGAGACGAAGTAACTTCACCACACCAGAATTTTCCCAACTGAAGGATCGACAAGATGACATTCAAAGCGCTGTTGGCGACAAAGGCCGGGGATGCGATTTCCGCCGACGTGATAGATTTCGACGAGAAAGACCTGATGCCGGGTGACGTGACCGTGGCCATCGAATACTCGACGGTCAACTACAAGGATGGGATGGCGCTGACAGGTGTCGTGCCGATCATCCAGAGTTTTCCTCTGATTGCAGGCGTCGACTTTTCCGGCGTCGTCGAGAGCTCCACCTATCCTGGCCTCAATGTCGGTGACCGCGTGGTTGCCAATAGCTGGGGCCTCAGCCAGACCCATCACGGCGGTTATGCCCAGAAGGCGCGGGTCAGTGGCGACTGGCTCGTCAAGCTGCCGGACAATATCTCGACCAAGGATGCGATGGCGCTCGGCACGGCAGGCTATACTGCCATGCTTTGTGTTCTGGCGCTCGAACATGGTGGTGTGACGCCGGACAAGGGCGACATTCTCGTGACGGGAGCCAACGGTGGCGTCGGTTCGGTCGCGATTGCGCTCCTGTCCGGTCTCGGCTATCGCGTCGTGGCTTCAACAGGGCGCCCCCAGGAAGCAGACTATCTGCGCGAACTGGGCGCTGCCGAAATTATCGACCGCAAAGAGCTCTCGGAACCCGCCAAGGGGCCGATCGGCTCCGAACGCTGGGCAGGCGCTGTCGATTCCGTTGGCAGCCATACGCTGGTCAACGTGCTGGCACAGACGAAGTATCGCGGTGTCGTGGCGGCCTGTGGATTGGCCCAAGGCATGGACCTGCCGGGCACGGTGATCCCGTTCATCTTGAGAAACGTCACGCTGGCTGGGATTGATTCCGTCAATGCCCCTCAGTCCGTGCGTCTTGAGGCATGGAAGCGCCTGTCGACCGATCTCGATTTTGCCAAGCTCGCACGGACGGTCAGCACGGTCGGACTTGCCGACGTTGCAGCGCTTGCTCCGAAAATTCTGAAAGGCGAGGTCCAGGGTCGCACTGTTGTCGACGTGAACGCGTGACGTCGCCGACTAGCGGATTCAGCTCGGCGCGACGCTGATGAGCAGCCGTGACAGGGGGCGGCACGCGTCCCCTGTCGCACTTTGCGCGGTGTTCTTCCGGCGAGGACACGACATCACTCATGTATCGCAGCCCAAACGAAACGAGTTATGAGATGAAGGTCACGCGCGAACAAGTCACCGAAAATAGACGTCGGATTCTCGATGCGGCGAGCCGGCTTTTCCGTGCCAGGGGCTTTGATAGCGTCACTGTCGCCGAGGTGATGCAAAGCGCCGGATTGACCCATGGCGGTTTCTACGGGCACTTCTCGTCAAAGGATGATCTGATCGCACAGACGCTCACGCATTGCCTGACGATGGAAAGCGATGAGCCTTTCGATCTGCAAGCCTATGTGGCGCATTACCTTTCGCCCGAACACCGTGACAGTCCGGCGGATGGCTGTCCGTTCGCCGCGCTTGCGGCTTATGTCCAAAGGCAGGGGGCCGATGCGCGGACCGTAATGTCCGATGGCGCCCGGACACTCATCGGCCGGATGGTCGGCGATCAGGATGCACGGGCTGGTGCAGGACCTTCCATCATTGGTAGCTGGGCGGCCATGGTCGGAGCCATGATCCTTGCCCGAGCTGTCGATGATCCAGATCTCTCGGACCGAATCCTTGACGAGACACGCAGTCTTGTGGCTTCAACTCTGGCAACGCCGGAGACTGAACACACTGCTCGACCGGGGCTTTAGATCCACATCCCGCAAATGGCCTGGCAATCTTGACGGGCTTACCTATCCAAGATGGATTTGGCCGCCGCGTCGAGAATTTCGCTGGAAAGCGCCGTATTCTCGACCGAACGCGCCAGGACCAAGGCGCCGACCATCGTCGCCATGGTCGCAATCGCTTCTTCCCGGTGAGAGCCTTTTTCTTCGGTTTCAACAAGGGATTCCAGGAGTGCGATCTGGTCCTCGACGCCCCGTTGCATCACACGGCGAGTCTCCGGACCATGGCGCGCCACATCGGGGCCGAGTGCTGCAAAGGCGCAACCCTCTGCGACACCATTGCGATGCTGGCCGGAGAGATAAAGGCCGACAGCCTTCTCCAACGATGCGCGCTTGTCCTCGCCGACCAAGGCCGCCATACGCTGGGCTGTCTGATCAAGCGCCGCCTTCGTTGCCTTGGCGATCAGGTCGTCCTTGGATTCGAACTGCTTGTAGAAGCCGCCATGGGTCAGGCCTGCAGCCTGCATGAGCGTGCTGACCCCGACGCCGTCGAAACCCTTTTCGCGAAACAGACGGCTGGCGGTCTCGATCACCTGCTGTCGGTTTTCCTCGGCCTTTTCCTTGGTCACTTTCATGGCATTCGTCTCAGTTGGTTGCGTGAGAATTATATATGATGAATGGCATCTTACTCAATGGCTGACTTGCAGAAACTTGGATTGTTGTTGGGGCTGCTTCCTGCCAGTTCTGACCCATGACGAGACGTGGACATGCTCAGAATAAGGGTATATACCCACTATCATGACCAGATGTTATTCGATGATGCTGCGTGAGGCAGCCCGGAAGGTATCGGGCCTTTATGACGAGGCGCTCGCTCCTTTTGGAATCAATATTGCCCAGTTTTCGTTACTTCGGCGCATTGAGCGACTTCAGCCAGTCAGCATGACAGATCTGGCACGCAACGCACACCTGGATCGATCGACGATCGGACGCAATGTTCGGGTTCTGGAACGCATGGGACTTGTGGAGTCTGGCCGTGGCGATGTCGATCAACGCGAGGCGATGATCACGCTCTCCGATCGAGGGGGCGAAATGCTCAATAAGGCCGGTCCAATCTGGGATGACTGCCAAAGCGCGATGGAGACCCGGCTTGGGCCAGTCAAGATCACGGCTTTGCAGGACATTCTTCGTTCTCTCTGATTCTTTTGGCCTGATGTGGGTATATACCCGCATATTGGGGGACTTATGATGCCAGAATCGCATTCATCACCGGTCGCAAAACATCTCTCGCAAAGGGGTATTCACTACGGCTGGGTTGTCGTCGCGACGACGTTTCTTACCATGATGGTGGGAGCAAGCGCCGTTGGCGCTCCCGGCGTTCTGATCGGCCCGTTGCAAAGGGAGTTCGGCTGGAGCGTCGCCGAGATCTCTGCGGCATTTGCCATTCGCTTTCTGCTGTTCGGCGCAGTTGGTCCGTTCGCGGCGGCGTTTCTCGGCCGCTTCGGCGTCAAACGCGTCTCCGTATTTGCGCTTCTGCTGATCGCCGCCGGGGTAATCGGTTCATTGACGATGACGACCTTGACGGAGCTCTTTTTGCTCTGGGGTGTCGTTGTCGGGCTGGGAACCGGATTGACGGCGATGGTGCTCGGGGCAACTGTGGCGACACGGTGGTTTGTCGCCAAACGCGGCCTGGTGGTCGGTTTGCTGAGTGCAAGCGTTGCGACGGGACAGGTGCTCTTTCTCCCCGCCTTCGCCGCGCTTTCTGAGGCCTGGGGGTGGCGCATTGCTCTTGGCCTGCTGCTGGCGATGCTTGCCGTGAGTTCGCTCGTTGTCCTTCTCCTGATGCGGGACAGGCCTGCGGATGTCGGTCTGCTGCCTTACGGCGCAACCGAGGCACCGAGGCCAGAGCCGGATGCTGCTTCGCTGTTTGCCACGCTCGTTGCCCCGATCCGTGTGCTGGGAATGGCCGTTCGATCCGGATCGTTTTGGATCCTGTTTGGAACATTCTTCATTTGCGGTGCGACCACGACCGGGCTTGTCCAGACTCATCTGGTGGCGATCTGCGGCGATTTCGGTATCGCGCCGGTCACCGCAGCGGGCATGCTCGCGGCGATCGGTGCCTTCAACTTCGTCGGCACCATTGGTTCAGGCTGGCTCTCTGACCGCTTCGATAGCCGGTGGCTGCTCTTCTGGTACTATGGCCTGCGCGGCCTCTCGCTTCTCTATCTGCCCTACACCGACTTCGGATTCTATGAGCTCAGCCTCTTTACCCTGTTCTACGGCCTTGATTGGCTGGCGACCGTTCCGCCGACAGTAAAGCTCACATCCGAAAAGTTCGGGCCCAACGCCACCATCGTCTTCGGCTGGGTGTTTCTTGGCCATCAGATCGGTGCTGCGATGGCCGCCTGGAGCGCCGGGCTGACCCGTAGCATCTACGCCACATATCTGCCCGCCTTCTACATTGCCGGGGCGATTTGCCTGGCTGCTGCGATCGCCGTGTTCGCGATTCAAAAATCATCAACCGTCAATCAGCCGCAAATGGCCTGACTCCTTTGCAGGAAGGAAACTTCATGAACTACACCCTGTTCGGAAACACTGGTCTTCGCGTCTCGCAGATCGCGCTTGGCACCGCCAACTTCGGCACGCGCTGGGGGCATGGGGCCACAGCGGAGGAAAGCGCCAGCATCTTCAATGCCTATGCTGAGGCCGGTGGCAATTTCATCGATACCGCCGACATCTATCAGTTCGGACAATCGGAAGAGTTTGTCGGGGAACTGTTGAGCGGCCGGCGCGAACAGTTTCTGCTCGCGACCAAATACACCAGCGGAGCCGCACCGGATGCGGATCGTCTGGTAACGGGCAATAGCCGCAAGGCTATGGTGGACTCGCTCGAAGCGAGCTTGAAGCGTCTGAAGACGGATCGCATCGATCTCTTCTGGGTCCACCATCCGGATGGCCTGACGCCGTCTGAAGAAATTGTCCGCGGGCTCGATGATCTCGCGCGCGCCGGCAAGATTCTGTATGCCGGTCTCTCAAACTTTCCTGCCTGGCGGCTGTCGCGGGCGGTGACGATTGCCGAGCTTACCCGTGCCGTTCCGATTGCGGCTGCCCAATTTGAACACAGCCTCGTGCGTCGTGAGCCTGAGGCCGATCTGTTCCCGGCCGCCAAGGCCCTTGGTCTTGGGGTCGTGACATGGTCGCCACTCGGCGGTGGCGTGCTGACGGTGCTCTGATTGCTCTGATCCCCAAAAGGCCCCCTCTTTCCTTGATCAGAAGGCCGTTATCGGGAGATTTGATAGGACAGGCTATGGATTCCGGCGCCCGGAAACGCAAAAAGCCCCACGAGGGGGCTTTAATGGTAACACGGGGATTTTTTGGTTGCGGGGGCCTGATTGCACGGAGACTTGTACGGAACCTCACTTAAGTAGTGGTTAGTCGGGCATTTTGCGAGATAAGCTTATTTATGGAACAGTGCCGCGCTGATTTCCCCCTGCCCTTATGGGTTTCTGGCGTATTTGTAGACGGTGTTGCGTGAGACGCCGAGCGTCCGTGCCGTTAGGCTGATGTTGTTTCCGTTGCTGCGCAGCATCTCGGTGACTTCCCGGCCGATCTTGGTGCGCAGGGAATGGGTCTGGCGGCCGACGCCTACTCCTGGGTGGCCGAGCAAATCGAGAACATCGGAAGGTGCAATCCTGTTTCCGTCTGCGGCCATCACCAGTTGCAGCAGGGCGGACCGCAGTTCGCGCATGTTGCCGCGCCAGCCGAATGCCGCCATCAGCGTCGCGGCGGCGGGATCGATCTGCGTGCCGGGCGAAATCTCCGCCAGCATGCTGTCGAGGACGGCGCCGAAATCGGTTCGGTCGCGCAGCGCCGGTAGCTCCAGACGAATGACGCCAAGGCGATAGAACAGATCCTCCCTGAAGCGCCTGGTGGCGATCGCCTCCTCGAGGTCGACATTGGTGGCAGCGACGATCTGCGTATCGACCTTGCGCACCTGATGGCCGCCGACCGGACGGACCTCGGAACTGTCGAGGAAGCGCAACAGCGCCACCTGGCTCGACAGCGGCATGTCGCCGATCTCGTCGAGGAAAAGCGTGCCGCGATCGGCGGCGACGGCCAGTCCCTCGGCGCCCGTGCGCTGGGCTCCGGTGAAGGCGCCGCCGACATAGCCGAAGAGTTCGGCCTCCAGCAGATGCTCCGGCAGCGCGCCGCAATTGACGGCGACAAAGCTACCCTGGCGCCGGCTTGCCTTGTGGATATGCCGGGCCAGCATTTCCTTGCCGGTGCCACTTTCGCCGCGGATCAGGAAGGGCGGTTTGAAGCGGACGGCGCGGGCAATCTTGTCCAGTTGCTGGCGCACGACCGCATCGTTGGCGACGAAGTCGGGCTTTGCCGACGGCAGAAGGCCGCTGCCGGTCGCCTCGGCGCCGGCTGGCTTTCCGGCCTGGGGCTGACGCTTCTCAAAGCTGTGGCGATTGCGCCAGTGGACGGCGTAACGGCTGCCGAAACCATCGCGCAGCGTCGGCTGCCGGCTGTTCGACATCTCCGCCAGAGCCAGATCGAACGGAGTGTCGAAGATGGCGTTGAATTCCGTGCCAGGGCGCAGCGGGATACCGCGCAGGATCTCCCGTGCACGTTTGTTGACCGCCACGAGCCGTCCATTGGCATCGAACGAGACAAGCCCGCCGCTGACCGAATTCAGCAGTTCCCAGCGGGAATGAAACAGCACGACGATGTGCTTTTCCTGCTGGGCGAGAAACAGCGAGTTCTCGATATGGGTGGCGGCCATGCGCATCAGCGCCAGGGTGTGGCTGTGGCGCGCGCTGCAATCGGACGAGGCGTCGAGCACGCCGGCAAGTTCACCGTCGGAATGCAGGATCGGCGCGGCAAAGCAGCTGACATCGGAATAGGCGGCAAAGAAGTGTTCCTCGCCATGAACGATCAGCGGCTGGCGACCGGCCGCGCAGGTTCCCAGAGCATTGGTGCCGCGCAGGCTTTCCTTCCACACGGCGCCCGGCACGATCCCTCGACCCGGTCTGCTGGACTGGAAGTCGCCATCGGCGATGGTATCGAGCACCGTTCCTTCGGCATTGCCGAAGGCGATCAGGAAATTGCTCCCGGCGATCTGCTGATAGAGCGAGTGCATTTCGGCCACGGCGAAGCGATGGGTCAGTTCATCGCGCTCGCGCAACTGCTTGAGCTCCCGCGTGCCGATCTGGATCGGCGGCGGCGTCACCCGAGGATCGAGCCCGGATTCGATGCAGCGCTGCCAACTCTCGGCGATCTGCGGATTGACGAGATTGCCGTCGACCTGTCCACCCTGCATCAACGTGATCCTGAGCCTCTTCAGGCGCTCAGTCCGTGAAAGCATCTGTCTGTTCCCCCCGGACAGCGCCTCTCCTCAGGCTTTTCAAGGGTTTTGTCCCTTCTTGTCCGGGTCTTAGTGGACCAATTTTCGCTGCCGCTGGCAAGTGTTCATGATTTGAACACGTGAAGCCCTACCGCTGTTGTGGGCCTGAACATCATGCGCTGCCGCGAGCGCACCGCACCAAAACATCATCTCTTTGATTTCACTGACTTCTTCCAGGTGAACAGTCAGTTGGCACGGCAACTGCAATGAGAAAGGCGGAAAGACAATGCGCCGAGTGAGGAGGCTTTGGAATGAAGGCAGCAGTCCTGCACGAATATGACGAGAAGCTCGAGAAGAGCGAATTCGTAGTTTACGAGGATGTTCCGGATCCCCGTATCGAGGGGCCAAACGATGTGATCGTGCGTATCGGCGGGGCGGGCGTCTGCCGCACCGACCTGCACGTCATCGAAGGTCTGTGGCGCAACAATTCCGACGTCCAGCTGCCCTATATCATGGGGCACGAAAATGCCGGATGGGTCGAGGAAGTCGGTGCGGGCGTCACGCACTTCAAGCCGGGCGACGCGGTGATCTGCCATCCGCTGGTCACGTCGGGCCATTGCCTCGCCTGCCGGCGCGGCAACGACATGCATGCCGAGGAAAGTTCCTTTCCCGGCATCAACACCAATGGCGGCTATGCCGAATATCTGCGGACCGGCGCACGCTCGCTGATCAAGCTGCCGAAGACTCTCGCGCCGAAGGATGTGGCGCCCTACACCGATGCCGGCCTCACCGCCTACCGAGCCTGCAAGAAGGCCGCCCAGCACCTTCTGCCCGGACAATATGCCGTGGTGATCGGCGTCGGCGGCCTCGGTCATATCGGCGTCCAGGTGCTGAAATCGCTCTGTGCGGCGAAGGTCATCGCCGTCGACCGCTCGAAGGAAGCGCTTGAGCTTGCTGCCAAGTGCGGCGCCGACGAACTGGTGCTCGCCAATGGCGAACAGGTCGACAAGGTGCTCGCATTGACCGGCGGATGGGGCGCCGAGGCCGTCATCGATTTCGTCGGCGAAGGCAGTGCGATCCTGGAGGGGCTCGCCATGACCCGCAACGACGGCGCCTACTACATCGTCGGCTATGGGGGAAAGCTCGAGATCCCGACCATCGACATGATCACGTCGGAAAAACGGATCGTCGGCAATCTCGTCGGCACCTATCCCGAACTGGTCGAACTCATGGCGCTTGCCGATCAGGGCAAGGTCCACCTGGCAACGGCGGAATACCGGCTGGCCGATGCCAACCGCGCCCTACTCGACCTTCACCACGGCAAGATTCACGGCCGCGCAGTGCTTATTCCTTGAGGAGGAGCCGGCTTTCGCCGGCAAGGATTTTAAACCTGGGAGAGAGAAACATGACATTGAAGACATTGCTTCTGACCGCCAGCACGCTTGCGCTGGCGGCCGCCGCGGCACCCGCCATGGCAGCCGATTACAGTCGCTTCGGCATTCCGGCCGACCTGCCGGGAACCTGCTCCTACGAGGCGATCGACGCCAAGGACTATTCCGGCCGCACGCTCAACATCATCACCCATGCCGTTCCGGTGATCGGCGAGCCGACTGCGCTCCACGCCAAACAGTTCGAGGAACTGACCGGCGCCAAGGTGAGCGTCGTGCATGTACCGTTCGGGGACCTGTTCCAGCGCATCCTGATTCCGTTCCAGACGGGGCAGAATGCCTATGACGTGCTGTTCTACGGCTCTCTATGGATCGGCGACCTCAACCCCTTCCTGGCCCCCGTTCCGGATGCCTATCGCGAGTCGACCGGCATGAAGGATGTCACCCGCAACTACATCGACGTCGCCAAGTGGGGCGACCAGATGGTGCAATATCCGATCGACGGTGACCGGCACTATCTGAAGTACCGCGCCGACATGTTCGAAAACCCGGAGATGCAGGCGAAGTTCAAGGAAGCGACCGGCCGCGACCTGACCGTGCCCGCCACCTGGGAAGAATATAACGAAGTCGCCAAGGTCTTTTCCGGCTGGGACTGGGACGGCGATGGCAATCCCAATTTCGGCTCGGCTGAAGTCGCCAAGCGCGACGACCTGATGTTCTCGGCCTTCATCAGCCGCGCGGCACCCTATGCCAAGAACCCGAACGTCAAGGGCGGCTTCTTCTTCGACCTCGAAACCATGGAGCCGCTGATCAATTCGCCCGGCTTCGTGCGCGGCCTTGAGCTGTTCGTCGCGGCCTCGAAGGACTGGGCGCCGGGCGGCGCCAATTTCGGCCTCGGCGACGAGATCTTCGCCTTCGGCGGCGGCCAGTCGCTGATGAGCTATTCCTGGGACGATGCCTTCGTCCAGGCGCAGCAGGCCGACAGCCCGATCCGCAACAAGGTGGCTGCGGCGCCCCTGCCGGGCGCCCGCGAGGTCTGGAACCGCAAGACCAAGCAGTGGGACAAGTTCGAGGAGCCGAACCGCGCGCCCTACATCACCTGGGGCTGGACCTCGGCGGTGTCGGCCAAGTCGAAGAACCAGGACATGGCCTTCGACTATCTGTGCTTCTTCTCCAACGAAGCCAACACACTGTCCGACCTGCAGGTCGGCCGTTTCGGCGTCAATCCCTACCGCACCAGCCATTTCGATCCAGCACTATGGACCGACAAGCTCGGCTGGGATGCCGATCTTGCCAAGAGCTACGTCGAAACGCTGTCGGGCATGGACACCAGCCAGAACCGTGTCTTCGACCTTCGCGTTCCGGGCGTCAACCAGTTCATGACCTCCATGGCAACGGGCGTCGCCTCCGCGATCGCCGGTCAGGCGACACCGCAGGCAGCGCTGGACCAGGTGGCCAAGGAGTGGAAGGACATCGTCGACCGGATCGGCGTCGACAAGGTGCGCGAGGCCTATGGCCGCGTCGTCGCTCTGGAAGACAACCAGTAACTCCGGGACCGTCGAAAGGGGCGCATCGGAAGCGGTGCGCCCCTTACCGTGGAGAAGGCTTTTGTCCCGTGTCCTTCGACCGGGGCGGATGTGGCCGTAAACTGAAGGAACGAACCGCGTGTATGGGCTGTCGCGCTACAAACTTTTCTTCCTGCTGCCGGGACTCCTCACCCTGCTGGCGATTATCCTGTTTCCGCTGATCTTCACCATCCGCGTGAGTTTTTCGGGATGGGATGCCGCAAGCCCCGGCCTGAACTTCATCGGCGGCGGCAACTACGGACGCATCTTCAGCGATGCCCGCTTCTGGGAATCCCTCGTCCGGCTCGGCTTCATCGCCACGGCCTGCGTGCTGCTCGAATATGTCATCGCCTTCGCGCTTGCTCTGCTCGTCTGGCATCAGGTGCGGCTGAGGCGGCTGACGCGCGTCCTGTTTCTCATTCCGATGATGACGACACCAGTGGTCATGGCGGTGATCTGGCGCACGATCTTCCACGAATCCCTCGGGCCGGCCAATGACCTGATGCAGTTTCTCGGCATCGGCAATGTCGCCTGGCTGACAAGCGCCGGCTGGGCGACGGTGGTCGTCATACTCGTCGACGTCTGGCAGTGGACGCCGTTCATGTTCCTGCTGCTGATGGCCGGCCTGCTGTCGCTGCCGAAGGAGCCGTTCCTGGCTGCCGCGATCGATGGCGCCGGACCGATCCGGACCTTCTTCAACGTGACCTTTCCGGCCATGGCACCGATCTCGGCGGGCGCGGTCATCATCCGTCTGATCGAAGCCTCGAAAATCATGGAAACGATCTACGTCGTCACGTCCGGCGGGCCTGGCACGGCCACGGAAACCTCAAGCTACTACATCTTCATCCGGGGGCTGCGCGACTTCCAGATCGGCTACGCGGCGGCGCTGTCGATCACCTATCTGGTGATCATGATCGTGCTCTTGACGATCATCGCCAAGCTGCTCGCCAGATACCTCGTCAAATCGGGAGCCTGATCCATGCCGCGCCTCTTTCGCATCATCAAGACGGCGGCGATCCTCGGATGGAGCGCCTTCGTCATCGCGCCCTTCCTGTGGGCGCTGACGACCTCGTTCAAGACCGCCAACGGGGTTACCGCCGGGCCGACCTATCTGCCCTATGTCGACTACGAGCCTTCGCTCGCCGCCTGGAAGGGTCTGTTCGGATCAGGTGCCGGCAGCATCGACATCGTCCAGCCGTTCGCCGCAAGCATGATCGTCACGCTGTCGGCCAGCGCGATCAGCCTGATCCTCGGTACGTTGGCCGCCTACGGATTGTCGCGCTTCGTCTACAAGGCGGGGCCGATCGGCAACAACGACCTCACCTTCTTCTTCGTCTCGCAGCGGATCATGCCGCCGGTGGTGCTGGCCATCCCGTTCTTCCTGATGCTCGGTTTCTTCGGCCTGCTCGACACGATCCTCGGTCTGGTCATCGTCTACATCGCCCTGCTCCTGCCAATCGCCGTCTGGGTGATGGTCGACTTCTTCAACAATATTCCGCGCGAGCTCGACGAGACGGCGATGATCGACGGCTGCACGCCGATCGAGACCTTCTGGCGGGTGATCCTGCCGAATTCGCTGCCCGGCCTCGTGGTCGCCGGTATCTTCTGCATCGTCTTCGGCTGGAACGACTTCTTCTTCGCCTTCACGTTGACCTTCACCGAGACGCAGTTGCTGCCCGTGGCGATCGTCTCGCTGAATTCCTCGGTGACACCATGGTGGAGCCTTTCCGCCTCGGCACTGGTCTCGGTGGCGCCCCTGATCGTGGTCGCCTTCCTGGTGGAGCGCTACCTTGAAAAAGGCAGCCTCGCCGGCGCACGCAAATAGGAGGCATGATGACCTACGCAATCCGCAATCTGACCGTGGCCGACGGCAACGCCATCCATCTCGACGGGCTGGACGTCGAACTGCCGGCATCCGGCGTCGTCACCGTCATCGGCCGCACGCTCTCCGGCAAGACGACCTTTCTCAAGGTACTGGCCGGGCTGCAGGCAGTACGCTCCGGCAGTCTCGTGCGCGACGGGGTCGATCTCCTGAATATCCCCGCGTGGAAGCGCCGGGTCGGCATGGTCTACCAACAGTTCGTCAATTATCCGCACCTGAACGTGCGCGACAATATCGTCTTTCCGCTGAGGCGGGCTGGATGCACGCCGTCCGAAATCGAGGCGAAACTCACCTATGTGAGCGACCTGCTCGGCCTGCGCCCCTATCTCGACCGGCGCCCGGCGGAGCTTTCCGGCGGCCAGCAGCAGCGCGTGGCGCTTGCCCGGGCGCTGGTAAAGGATACCGATTTCCTGCTGCTCGACGAGCCGCTGGTCAATCTGGACTACAAGCTGCGCGAACAATTGCGCGACGAGTTCCGACGCATCTTCCGCGACAGCAGGGACCGCCTGGTCGTCTATGCGACGACCGAACCGGCCGAGGCGATGATCCTGCAGGGGCATATCATCATCCTGCACGAGGGCAAGGTGATCCAGACGGGCGACTATCGCGACGTCTTCCACTATCCCGCCAACACGATCGCGGCGCAGGTTTTCAACGATCCGCCGATGAACCTGCTCGAAGGCGAAATCGCGGGCGGGCGGATGATCCTCGGACCATCGTTCGAAACGCCGCTGCCTGCGCATTTTTCCACGCTTGCGCCGGATCGCTACACGTTCGGCCTCAGGGCGACGGACCTGGCGCTCGGCGGGGATTTTTCGGCGGTCGTGGCGCTTGCCGAGGTCAACGGCTCGCTGACCGTGCTGCATCTCGATCTGGACGGGCGCAATCTCGTGCTGGAGGAGGAGGGCGTGCATCTCTTTCAGCCAGGCGACAGGATCGGTTTCACCCCGGACAGCGCGCGCTTCTACGCCTTCGATGCGACCACGGGCACGCTGATTGCCGCCCCGCCCCGCAGAAGCGTCTCCGGCCAGAAGGATTGATTGCATGGCAAAGATCGAACTCAGGAGCCTCGCCCATGCCTACGACATCGTCGACGGCAAGCCGAACTACGCGCTCCATCCGCTGAATCTGACCTGGGAGGACGGCGGCACCTATGCCCTCCTCGGTCCGTCGGGCTGCGGCAAGAGCACGATGCTGAACATCGTCTCCGGCCTGCTGATGCCGAGCGAAGGCAGGGTGCTGATCAACGGGATCGACGTGACCTCGGTCGGCGCGGTGAAGCGTAACATCGCCCAGGTCTTTCAGTTTCCGGTGGTCTATCCGTCGAAGACGGTGTTCGAGAACCTTGCCTTTCCGCTGCGTTGCCGCAACACGCCGAAAGGCGAGATCGACCGGCGGGTCAACGAGGTGGCAAGCCTGCTCAATCTCGACGGAGTGCTGCAGAAGCCGGCGCGAAAGCTCACGCCTGACCTCAAGCAACTGATCTCACTCGGGCGCGGACTGGTGCGCGACGACGTGGCGGTCATCCTCATGGACGAACCCCTGACAGTGATCGATCCGCAGCTGAAGTTCAGTCTTAGACGCAAGCTGCGCGACATCAGCGCCCAGCATGGACACACGCTGGTCTATGTAACGCACGACCAGAACGAGGCGATGACGCTGGCCGAACAGGTCGTGGTCATGGACCATGGCCGCGTCGTACAGATGGGGAGCCCCCAGGCACTGTTCGAAGAACCGGTGCATCGCCACGTCGGCTATTTCATCGGCTCGCCAGCGATGAATTTTCTCGAGGGCAGGGTCGACGGGGGTACGGTGTCGGTCCTCGGACGCGAGGTCGGTGCGCTCCGCTCTGCCGAAGGCCGTTCGCTGAGCGAGGTCGTGGTCGGCATTCGTCCGGAATTCGTCACGCTTGCCGACACACCGCAAGCGGGCACATTGCCTGCGACCGTCATGGATATTCAGGACATGGGCTGCTTCGCCATCGTCAGCGC